>ERZ839947.1530-NODE-1530-length-21181-cov-9.858516_pt1 | contig 21181 bp, 25 predicted proteins | sample MGYA00519908_ERZ839947 | MGnify/ENA primary metagenome ERZ839947 (study PRJEB31850, sample SAMEA3708857) | human gut metagenome | biome: human gut; feature: human-associated habitat; material: faeces | place: China | collected 2014 ... | reverse complement strand
AATTAAGCTGCAACACAATCTTATATGGGTCTCCCGAGAAAATGTTGACACATACCCAGGGCGGAAAACTTCTTGCATGGGGTTATCCCTTATGGTATAATACAGCGTATGCATTAACGGGCGGTCCGCTGTTAGCACGTGGCTAGACATGAACGTCTTGGATTCTGAGGAGGAACTAGTAAATGAACGTTATCGAAGCAATTGAAAAGGAACAGCTGCGTTCCGACATTCCTGACTTCCGTCCCGGCGATACCCTGAAAGTATACGTCAAGGTTGTTGAAGGAAACCGTGAACGTGTTCAGTTATTTGAAGGTGTCTGCATCTCCCGCAACGGTTCAGGTGTCCGTGAAATGTTCACCGTTCGCCGTATCGCATCCGGTGTTGGTGTAGAAAGAACGTTCCCCGTACATTCCCCGCGTCTGGAAAAGATTACTGTTTCCCATCGTGGTATTGTTCGGAGAGCCAAACTGTACTACCTGCGCAAACTTACGGGTAAAGCTGCCCGCATCAAGGAGCGCCGCTAATTGGAAAACGAAAAGGGGGCTGTCCTGCAGTCCCCTTTTTTTGTATACTTGAGAAGCTTTGCTGCATTATGTTAGAAACAGGTGAGATCCATGAGTGAAGAAAAAGAAAAGAAATCCTGGCAGGATACCGCCAGTGACTGGTTGTTTTCCATTATTATCGCTGTGGTCCTGGCTTTGGGAATCCGAACTTTTCTGGTCGAGCCCTATATGGTTTCCGGGCCGTCCATGCGGCCTACCCTGCAGAATGAAGAACGTCTGATTGTCAATAAGCTGGTTTACTACCTGCGTGAACCGCAGAGAGGGGAAATCGTCGTCTTCAAGTACCCCAGTGATACGCGGCGTGATTTCATCAAGCGCGTCATTGCTGTTGGCGGAGATACCCTTGAAATCCGGGATGGCAAGACCTTCGTCAATGGGGAAGCCCTTGATGAAAGCTATATCAAGGAGCCCTTTCATACCAATTATGGAAAGGTGACGGTCCCTAAGGGCTTTATTTTCGTTATGGGCGATAACCGTAATAATTCCGAAGACAGCCGTTATGCCGATGTGGGCTTTGTCGATCTGTCTCTAGTAAAAGGAAAAGCCAGTGTTGTCTTTTGGCCTTTCTCGGAATTTAAGGCCCTGCCGTAAGGAGGGGAATCCATGCCAGAACTTTTGGAGGGCTATGCCTTTACGATCCAGTGGTTTCCCGGTCATATGACAAAGGCCAAACGGCAGATGGAAAGCGAGCTTAAGATGGTTGATGTCGTCGTTGAGCTCCTTGATGCCCGTATTCCCCGGGCAAGTGCCAACCCACTCCTTAAAGGACTCATTGGCAGTAAAACCAAGATTGTAGCCCTTAATAAAACGGATATGGCCGATCCCCTTGCTACTAAGGCCTGGCTCAACTATTTCAAGGAAGCGGGCCTCAAGGCCCTGGAAGTTGACTGCCAAAAAGGACGGGGGGTCAAAGCTCTCCTGACGGCAATGCGGGAAGCCGGACAGCCGGTGATCGATAAATGGTTGAAAAAAGGTGTACGCAACCATCCCATCAGAATCATGATTGTGGGAATCCCTAACGTGGGAAAATCGACGCTCATCAACCGCATCTTGGGAAAAAACAAGGCGGCGGCCCAGAATCGTCCAGGCGTGACCCGCAATACACAGTGGGTGGAAATTGGAAAGAACCTAGAACTTCTTGATACGCCTGGCGTACTTTGGCCAAAGTTTGAAAAGGTGGAAACCGGCTTTAACCTTGCTGTGACAGGTGCCATCAAGGAAGACATCTTTGATCGGGAAATGGCTGCTTCTATTTTGCTGCTGCGCCTCAAAAAACGTTATCCTCAGGAACTGGGGGCCTCCTATGGCATTGCCGTGGAGGAAATGGATACGGCCGAATCACTTCTTGATAAAATCGGCCGGGCACGGGGTGCCTTAAAGAGCGGTGGGGAAGTGAACCGTTTAAAGGTTGTCGATCTTTTTCTCCGTGATTTTAAATTTGGAAAATTGGGACCCATGACCCTGGAAGAACCGTAAGCATAGACTGCTGCACTTTTTTTGTGCAGCAGTCTCTTTGGTACTATCATCATTTTTTCTTTTTTGACAAAATACTCAATTAGGACCGTTCATCCCTTAAAAAAGGACATTTAGCACGCCTGGATGCCCATTTGACCAAAGGGGCCCACATAGACAAGGATTCATGATATAATGACGCCCATAAGGTCCTTGAGCCGCTCAACCAGAAAGAAAAGGATGATGATGAAATGCAATCCATTGCTGAAATAAAAGCTGCCCTTTCCCATATGCCTGCTGGGGAAGACCTTGCTGCCTGGCGCAGGGATGAACGAAAAGGGGTCCAGCGCCTCCTTGCATCCTATGATAAAAGATGTGCCCGCATGGCTGCGGAAAAGGAGCGTCTTTCCGCCCTGTTGAAACCGGAACGGGCCCTCTGGGAACAAGGGTTTATCCATGTCGCTGGAACCGATGAGGCGGGGCGAGGGCCGTTGGCAGGCCCGTTGGTGACAGCTGCTGTTATCCTGCCCCATGAAATTGACCTGCCGGGACTCAACGATTCCAAGCAGGTCCCCCAAAAACGCCGAGAGACACTTTATGATGAAATCTTGCATCAGGCACTTGCCGTGACGGTTCGCATCCTTGGGCCGCGGGAAATTGATGCGCTTAATATCTATCAAGCGGCAAAACAATCCATGCAGATGTGTCTGACCCATCTTTCAACAGCCCCGGATGCAGCACTAACCGATGCCATGCCGCTTTCCCTGCCCGGTATTCCCGTTAAGGACCTTGTTCATGGTGATGCCCGCAGTGCAGCGATTGCGGCTGCTTCCATCATTGCCAAGGTGACCCGTGACCGCATCATGGTGGAACTCAATCAGACCTATCCGGGATATGGTTTTTCTTCGAACAAAGGCTATGGGGCGAAGGCTCATTTGGATGCCCTTGCAGCCTTGGGTGTAACGCCGTGGCACCGAAGGACCTATGAACCCATCACGGGACTTGCCAGCCGTCTCGCCCTGCCGCCTGCCATCAGCGAAGATAAACTCCTGAAGCTCAAATAGAACCATGCACGAACGGACTCGTTTTGGCCGCTGGGGTGAGCGGGCAGCCGCGGCCTATCTTCGGCATCAAGGGTATATCATTGAGGCCCAAAACTACAGTTCCAGTCATGGGGAACTTGATCTTGTAGCACGCAAGGGGCATCTGCTTGTTTTTGTTGAAGTCAAGAGCCGTCGAACTGACATTTATGGCAGACCTCGCGATGCCGTTACGGAGGGAAAAGCCTCTCATATTAGGGAGACGGCCTATGATTATCTGCAGGACCATAAACGCCCCGGCGACCGGATCCGCTATGACGTCATTGAAATCATGATGCTCTTTGGCCATTTTCAGCTCAACCATTTGGAAAACTATTTGTAATCGGGAACAAAGGCGGGATCCGCTGGATGTTTTCAGGCAGCCGGTCCCAAAGAAGGAGTGACTATATTGTACGCACGGACATGGGGAGAAACGACTTGCGGCATCAATGGCGAGATGATTGTTGTTGAGGTTGATGTGACCAATGGAAAGTTTAATTTTGAAATTGTGGGACTGGCGGATACCGCCGTCAAGGAGTCCCGGGAGCGTGTCCGCAGCGCCATCAAGAATTCGAGCTGCAAGTTTCCCAATCAGCATATTACGGTCAACCTTGCCCCTGCCGACCTAAAAAAAGACGGTTCCGGCCTCGATCTGCCCATTGCCATAGGCATCCTGGCTGCTCAGGCAAGATTGGAACTGCCTAAAGATAATGCCCCTGTCTTTGTCGGTGAACTGGCCCTTGATGGGTCCCTGCGTCCAGTGAGCGGTATCCTGCCCATGATTTTACGGGCACGGGACGAAGGACGGGGAAGTATCTTTATTCCTGCAGGTAATGCGGAGGAAGGGGAACTGGTAGATGGCATCGATGTCTTTACGGCCCATAATTTAAGTGAGATTGTCCATCATCTCAAAGGGGAAGAGGCGCTTTTACCGTTAGGGAAACGCATACGGTTTTCTGAAGAGGAAATTCCGACAACCGTCGATTTTGCTGATGTCCAAGGGCAGGTCGTAGCCAAAAGGGCCCTCGAAATTGCAGCCGCCGGCGGACATAATATCCTTATGGTGGGCGCGCCTGGCGCCGGTAAGACCATGCTGGCACGGCGTCTTCCGACCATCCTGCCGCCTATGACCGAGGAAGAAGCTCTTGAGGTTACAAAAATCTATAGTATTGCCGGTCTCCTCAGTCATCGCCATGGCATCGTCATGGAACGGCCTTTTCGCAGTCCTCATCATACGGTTTCAAACAGCGCCCTTATAGGCGGCGGCAGTATCCCCAAACCAGGGGAAGTGACCTTGAGCCATCATGGAGTGCTCTTTCTTGATGAACTGCCGGAATTTACCCGCAGTTCCCTGGAGGTTCTCCGGCAGCCCCTGGAAGACCGTATCGTTACCATCAGCCGCGTTCAGGCAACGTTGACTTTTCCTGCTGATTTCATTTTGGTTGCAGCCCAGAATCCCTGCCCTTGCGGCTTCTGGGGAGAAGAGGATGGCATCCATCAGTGTACTTGCCGTCCCGGGGATATCCAGCGTTACCAGAAAAAAATCAGCGGCCCCCTCTTGGACCGCATTGACATCCAGATCCACGTGCCCCGCCTGCAATACAAGGAAATGAAGGGAAGCCGCCCAACAGAAAGCTCAGCCGCCATCAGAAAGCGTGTGGTTGCCGCCCGGGCATGGCAGCAGGAACGGCTCCAAGGAACCCATAAGTTCTGCAATGCCAGTATGGGCCGCAGGGAAGTGAAGGCTTTTTGTCCCCTTACAGAGGGGGCTGAAAAGATGCTGGAAGCCTATTTTACGGCGCTGGGGCTCAGTGCGAGAAGCCACGACCGGATCATCAAGGTAGCCCGGACCATTGCAGACCTGGATGAAGCCGAAAAAATAGACGAATCCCATCTAGGAGAAGCCATTCAGCTGCGGACCAGCATTCAGTCTTGAGGAAGGAAGGACATCATGTTTCTGACCCTTTTTTATATTCTTGCAGGACTTTGCACAGGGAGCTTCCTCGCACTTTGTGCGGACCGGCTTCCGCGTGGGGAAAGCCTCTTTTTTCCAGCTTCCCACTGTGATGCCTGCGGGCATCGTCTCGGCGTCTTAGACTTGATTCCTTTGTGGAGCTATCTTCGCCTCCGCGGCCGCTGCCGCTACTGTGCAGCACCGCTTAAAATGGATCTCTTATGGTGGGAAGTCGGAATGGGCGGAGCTTTTGCCCTCCTTGGAAGGGGAGCGGATCCTTCTCCCTTGCTTTTTCTTACTTTTTACCTCTTTTCCTTTCTTGTTCTCATTTCGGTTATGGATGGAAAGGAAAAATTTGTCTATGATGCCTCCCTTCTCTTTTTGGTTGGCGGGGCTCTTTTCTATCTTTTTTTCGGTGCGTCCTTCTTCCGTATGGTAGGGGGCAGTTTGTTTTTGGGGCTGCCCCTGTGGATGATTTATGGCGTATCCGGTGGCCGCATGGGTTTTGGTGATGTCACCCTCGCTTTTTCCCTTGGCCTTTTTCTTGATGGGGAGCGCAGTCTCCTGACCCTTTTCCTTGCCTCATTCTTAGGCATTGCTTTTTCTTGCCTGATGATGATCCTGGGCCGCCGTAAGTGGCAGGATCCCCTGCCCTTTGCCCCTTTTTTGTGCATGGCTGCTTTTTTTCTTTTCGTGCGGCCTGATGCGGCCCGTCTTTATTTCCGGTTCTTTTTGTTCTAATCCATTTTCACCAAACTCTGTTGCCAGGAGACGTTCCCATGCATGCCATTTTGCTTCGCTTTCTTGATCTGTTTCGTTCCTATCCCCAAAAGATTACGGTCATCCTCCTTCAAAAGGAAACCCTTTGTCTTGCGGCGTTCGAAAAGGGAAGGAGGGGAATCTATGAAATCCAGCGATATGCAGCGGCTGCTTTGCCACCTCCATTATCTGGGGAAAAACGCTGGGATGATCCGTGTGCCATGGCGGAGCTCATCCGGGAAACCTGTCAGCACAAGGGGATTCCCTTGAAGTCCCTTGCCGTTGTCCTTTCCCATGGGGATGGCTTTCTCTCCCAGCTGGAGCTTCCAGAACTGCCGGAAAAGGAGTGGAAGGATGCCGCATTATGGGAGGCCCTCCAGTACGTCCCGTATGAAGAAGGTTCCTTTGGACCCGTCCTTGAAATCAAGGGAAAAAAGGGAGCGCCTCTATCCGCCCTCATCGCCGCGGCGCCCCTTGTGGAACTGGAATTCTTTGAATGCCTTGCAGCCATGCTTTCCTGCCGTTTGGTAAAAATTGAACCGATGGCCCTGTCCCTGGGGCGGCTTCTTTATGAAACGGAACGCGGGACGGCCCTTGTCCTTTCTCGGGAAGGGACAGGCGGCACCCTGACTGCTTATGAAAAAGGCCTTCCCATAGCAAGTGAAACCTGGGATACCTTGCCTTCTGACAAAAGGTATGGCCCTTATTATGAAAAGGAAAAGGCCGCTGGCCTTTCCCCAGAAGAAGAGGCCCGGCGCTGGAAATCCCAAGTCAAGCATCTTACAGCTTATTTGGATGAAGCCATGGATCTTTCCTTCACGGATCTTTTTGTATGGGGAGAAAACGAAGCCGAAGATGCCTTTCTTTCCGCCCTTACGGAAATGACCTCCCTAGCCGTGCACAATTTTCCAATCTCCTGTTTTGGCATGGCCGCAGAGCGTTTTGAACAGGCTCACTGGAAACACGACTGGCAGAGGTTCGTGCCCCTTCTAGGGGGTGCACAGAAAGGAAGGCCTCCTTATTATCTTGACCTGCAAGCCGGCTGTGATAAAGGAAGGTGGCTTCCCCGTCGTTTTATGGAGCCTCTGACAAAGGCCCTCGCCGCTATGACAGGCGTTTTAGCTGTACTTCTTTTTTCGTGCCATTTGTACCTTACCCATGAAAAAACGCAGCTTCTCGAGCAAAAACAGGCGATTTCCCTTTGGCGCGAACAGCTGTTTCAGCATCGTAGGACGGAACAAAGAGTCCATACCTTGACGGAACTTCTTTTGGACGCGGAAAAAAGGACGCTGTCTTGGCACACCCTTTTGACGGAATTGGGCACAAGCCTTCCTAGTGAATGCGTTCTTGAAAGCGTGGAGGAACGTTGCTCACCCAAAGGCTCCATCCTTGAAATCCGGGGAAAGACAGGAAACCGGAAGCCCCTGTTTATCTGGACAGAGGATCTTTCCCGTTTGCCTGCGGTCCAAAAAGTGACGTTGGGAGATATGGAAGGCAAAGATAGCCAGGATAAGACAGGAAAGGCCCTTGATTTTACGGTTCTGATCCATTGGCAGAAAGGAAGACCCCATGATGGAACAGACTGAGTCTCGCTTTTTTGTGAAACAAAGCATGTCCAAAGGCCTTATTGGAACCTTCCTGCTTTTTGGCATGACCCTGCTCATAGCTCTTTTTGTTGGAGGCGCATTCTTTTATCCTCGTTACGGATTTCTGCAGCAGCTTCGTAAAGAGAATCAGGAGGTCTTGTTTTTTTATCGTCATTATGACGAAGAAAGGGAAAATCGTCTTTATGGTAAGCTCGCAGCTCTGGAAAAAGAGGTCCCTCCCGAGCGTTCTACTTCCCAAATCCTTCAGGCACTGACCCAATGGGGGGAGGCAAGCGGCTGCCGCCTGCTTTTTCTTCGTTCGGGTTCCGTAAAGGGAAAAAATGGCGTCATGGCACAGACCGTCGAACTTTCTTTAGAAGGAAGCTATTTTGAGATTCTGATTTTTTCTGAACTCTTTGAGCAAAAAGGGCAGGGAATGCACGCGGAGGAAACACTCTTAAAACGGAGCGAAAAAGGAAATAAGTTGATATTTCAAACCAAAATTGTTTACTTTGCAACGAAAATTGTAACGATATAGAATCATTATCCTAACAATTGACCAAAATCAAAAATGATGAGATAATAAACGATAGAGCGCTATGCCCTATAAATATTCGTTATATAATGAGTTCCAGGTAAGATGATTGGGCACGGAGAGGCCTGCATCGAGGGGAGGATTTATTCTATGTCAATCAGCTGTGTAGCACCGCATGCACAAGGAAAGTCAGCAAAGGACCGTATTTTTGGTGCCAGCGAAGCGGCCCAAAATCGAATCAAGGAAATTGGCGCAGATAAGGTTACAAATTCCACGATTGGTGTAATGTTGGATAATGATGGCAATTTTGTCGTCTTGCCGACGGTTGCCAAAGTCTACCATAGTTTGTCCGATGCAGAACTGTTTAGATATGCACCTATTACAGGCCTGCCGGAGTTTTTGGATCTTGTCCAGGGAGCCTGCTTTGGTCAGTCCCGTCCCGATGGCTGCTATACGGCTGCGGTTGCAACCGCTGGCGGCAGCGGTGCTGTCCATCACTGCATCTGGAACTACACGATGCCTGGTGATACGGTACTTACGAGCGCTTGGTATTGGGGCCCTTACAAGACCATGTGCCGCGATATGAACCGCAATTTTGACACCTATCCCATGGTGACAGAAGACCACCGGTTCAACTTGGAAGGACTTCGGGAAAAAGTACAGGAGCTTCTCAAGAAACAGGACCGTGTCCTTGCCATCATCAATACGCCGGCCCATAATCCAACGGGGTTCAGCCTGACGCCGGAGGATATTGAAAATGTGCTTCACATGTTGGAAGATTCCATCAAGGGAACCAATAAAAAGGCTGTCCTTGCCCTTGATGTAGCCTATATTGACTATGCGGGTGAAAGAGAAGAGGTCCGCAAGATCTTCAAGAAGCTCAGCCATTTGCCGGAAAATATTTTTGTCCTGATCTGCTACAGCCTTTCCAAGAGCTTTTCCATGTATGGACAGCGCAGCGGTGCCCTCATCGGTGTTTCCTCAAGTAAGGAACAGATCCAGGAATTCGTGGACGTCAATAAGTTTACGAGCCGCAGCACCTGGTCCAACTGCAACCGCGGTGCCATGGATACGCTTGCCACCATCTACAAGGACAAAAATCTTTTGGATGATATCCAGAAAGAACGGAACTATTATTATAAGATGATTCAGGAACGGGGCGATGTCTTCACGAAGGAAGCCCAGGAATGCGGACTCAAGATGATGCCTTACATTTCCGGCTTCTTCCTGTCCATTCCGGCAAAGGATTCGGAGGCAGTCTGCAATAAGCTCCATGAAGACAATATCTTCTGTGTGCCGCTTGCAGCCGGTGTCCGCGTCGGACTTTGCTGTACACCGCTCAGTAAAATCTATGGTATGGCCAAGAAAATCAAGGATGCCATGGATGCCGTTGGGGAATAAGGAAGTCAAGGGGGTGTTGCTTGGGCAGCACCCCTTTTCCCTTAACACGATAACCTTGGAAGGAGCTGATTCGATGCAACTCGTTGGACCCGATGGAAAACATAGAAACTATCAAGATGGTACACCCTTAGTGGACATTGCTCCTGATTATCAGGCGACGTATGATACCCCCATTGCCTTAGGAGTCCTGAATGGACGGGAGGTTCCCCTGCAAATGGTACCTCAGGAAGGGGATAAAATTTGTTTCCTTGATATGAACAGTGCAGAGAGTTATAATACTTACATCAGCACTTTTTTGTTTGTCCTTATTGCTGCCATGAACCAAGCTCGGCCGCAAGTTATGCTGGAAGTGCAGAATACGTTTGGCAATGCACTTTATTGCGACATCAAGAACAAGATTGTCCTCAGTGATTATGACTTGGCTGATGTGGCTGCCAAAATGAAAGCCATGATTCAGGAAAAGACACCCATCACGCTTTCCTTCAAGAAAAAGCAGGAAGCTTGGTCCTATGTAAAACCTCGCTTTTATTATGACCAGGCGCCGCTTCTGTCTGCCTTACCGGACGATGTGGAAATCCCTATTTATGAACTGGACGGGGTAAGTGCCTATTTTGTGAATCCCCTTTTGCCTCATTTGGGTTACCTCAAGGAATTCGAATTGGTCCGAATGGGGTCGGGAATCCTCCTGCGTTATGGAAAAAGGGGGCACTATGACCGCCTTGAACCCTTTGCCCGTCGGGATAAATTGGCCGCGGTCTATGCCGATTCCGAAAAGATGGGACAGCGTCTGCATTGCCCGACGGTTGCGGCCTTGAACCAGTTTATCAAACGGGGAAACAGTCGGGAGATCATCCTTGCCTGTGAAGCACAGCATGAAAAGAAGATTGCCCAGATTGCTGATGCCATTGCCAGTGAGGAACGGGGGGTCCGTTTAGTCCTCATTGCCGGTCCATCATCTTCGGGAAAAACAACTTTTTCTCAGCGTCTGGCCGTTCAACTGCGCGTCAATGGCATGCGGCCTATTCCAATCTCCATGGATAACTATTTCAAGGAACGCAAGGATACGCCGCGGCTTCCTGATGGGAGTTATGATTTTGAATCCTTGGGTGCTCTTGACACGGACCTTTTCAATGAGCAGCTTCACGAGCTTCTTCAAGGAAAAACCGTAACCATTCCTCATTTCAGTTTTCACACGGGGACCCGGAGCTATCGGGACCAAAAGGAACAGCTGGGAGATGATGGTGTCCTCATCGTAGAAGGAATCCATGGCCTCAACGAAGCAGTTTCGTCCTCCGTAGCGCGCCGGGAAAAGATGAAAATCTACATCAGTGCCCTGACGCCCCTTTCCTTTGATGACTACAACCGGATTCCCACAACGGATATGCGTCTCTTGCGCCGGATGGTGAGAGATTCGCTCTTCCGGTCCCACGATGCCATTACGACAATCCAAAATTGGCATAAGGTGAGGGCCGGAGAGGAAAAATATATTTTTCCTTTCAGTGAAGAAGCCGATATTCTCTTTAATACGACCCTTATCTACGAACTGGCAGTCTTCAAGAAGTATGCTTACCCCTTATTGGACCAGATCCGGCCAGATAAGGCTGAGTATACGGTGGCATCCAAACTGAAAAGTATGCTGAGTATCGTTGAACCGATTGATGATGAACCCATTCCCAACAACTCCATCATTCGCGAGTTCATCGGCCATTCTGTATTTGGAGATTTATTGTAAAGGAGAAGGCTCATGTATATTTCTGAACGCACAAAAAATATCCCTACTTCCCCCATTCGTAAGCTAGCACCAATGGCCAATGCCGCTGAGAAGGCAGGACGCAAGATTTACCATCTGAATATTGGTCAGCCTGATATCGCAACACCGGACAGCTTCTTTGACGCTGTGAAAAAGTTCCATCCGGCCGTGCTTGAATATGGTAAGTCCCAGGGACAGGAAGGCTTGATCAAGGCCATCCAGAAGTATTACCATGACTGGGGGATGGACTACAATCTGGATGACATTTATGTGACCAATGGCGGCAGCGAAGCCATTGCCTTTGCTGTCATGACGACTTGCGATCCTGGCGACAACATCCTTATGTTTGAACCTTTTTATGCCAACTATAAGAGCTTTGTCGGCGCCTATAATGTTGAAATCAGCGGCGTCCCCACGTCAGCACACGATGGGTATCACCTGCCCAGTGAAGCCGAGATTGAAAAGCACATCAATTCCCGGACGCGGGCCATCTTGATTTCAAATCCAGGAAACCCGACGGGCGTCATTTATACGGAACAGGAAATGGCGCTTATCAGCCGCATCGTCCGCAAACATGACCTTGCCCTTATTGCCGATGAAGTTTATCGTGAATTTGTCTATGATGGTGAATATAAGAGCTTTGGAACTATGCCGGAACTGGCAGAGCACCTTATCATGATTGATTCTGTTTCTAAACGCTACAGTGCGTGCGGGGCTCGTATTGGCTGTGTGATGACCAAAAACAAGGAGCTCAGTGCCCAGCTCCTTAAATGCTGCCAGGCCCGTCTTTCCGTTTCCCAATTGGATCAGGCCGGAGCAGCGGGTCTTTATACGACACCGGCTTCTTATTGGGAAGATGTGCGTAATGAATATACGCGCCGCCGCGATACCCTGAAGGAAGCGCTCTCTGCTATGCCGGGCGTTATTTCGTCTGAACCGAAAGGGGCTTTTTATGTCATGGTCAAACTGCCCGTTGACAACATCGAAAAGTTTGCCCAATGGCTTCTCACCGATTTTGCCATCGATAATGAAACGGTCATGATTACGCCGGGAAATGGTTTCTATGTATCTTCTCCGGACCGAGGCTGTGACGAATGCCGCATTGCCTATGTCCTCAATTGTGAAGACCTTAAAAAGGCCATGCATATCCTTGCTGAAGGTTTGAAACAGTATCCGGGACGGATGCGGTAAGGTTCATCTGTGTGCCGCAGCATAGCGGGCGCGCCAGATGCAAGTTGAAAATACCGCTGTAAAAAGGTGGGCGGGAAAGAGTGATTCTTTCCGGCCCACCTTTTCCAATAGCTGCTGTCGTTGCTATCTGGAAAAATGCTATGGACAGGCCATCGTTTCCTGAGGGGCAAGGATTTTACTTATAAAAGCACGGAAGAAAGGGAGTTTATCCACTTTCTTCCGTGCTTTATGTATAGGATGATTTCCATTTACTGAGGAATACGTGAATTTACGAGCGGCAGATTCCATCCAGCCAATCAAATAGCTCAGGCAGATCATAATCTCCTGCATGACCTTTTCCCCAAGCTACTTCAAAATTGACGTCCTTGCCGCGTTTTTGAAGCAGTAAGGCAAGTTCCGCAGGAATGGCAAGAACGGTGTCCCGATCGAGGCTGCCATGACGGATCCGCCAGTGCGGTGCCGCTTTGCCTTCCTTTTCCTGAAGGAAGGCGATGGGGTTGATCAGGCGCGCTTCTTTATCCGGTACTAGGGAATGAAGGTCTGTGCGATGGTCCATGGAAAAACGGGTGAAGTGACGCGGCGTGCCGTCCAAGGTACCAAATTCATCATTTTCCGGAGTGGAACTATCCAGCTTATCAAAGGCTGGAGCTGCTTTGAGTCTCGTTGCAAGAAGGGCATAAAGGGATAGATCCATATCAGCGACTTTTCCATCGCTTATTTGTATCCAATCCGTTTTTGACACATCGACGCCTTGGTCCTGTGCTTTTTGTGCCGACGCCATATAAAGACCTTTGATATAGTCTTTGAAAGAGCCGTTTCCTTCTGCATCAAGCAGGAGTTTTCCAAATTCTTTGGTTTCAAGCTCCAGGGTATTGAGATAGGCTGGATAGGCGGCCTTCAGTTCTTTGGAAATAGCTTGTTCCGTTTCTGTCATGGAGTGCTCGGTCAGGCTTTCCTGCGGTGCATAAAGGGACCAATCGCCGCGCACCGCCCGAGTGGACCCCTGCTGCTGAAAGTAGGTGTTGACACCACTGAAGATCCACTCGTAGGCCATGTCGGCATGGGATAGGTCCGTAATAGGGCAATAGACGCTGGCCGCAAAAATATCATCCCGTTCCTTGGCTGCACCAATCTCTTTGAGATAAGGCTCATATGCGTCGCTGTTTCCCGTTGCGCCCAATAGGGCAGAAAGCGCTCCGCCTGCGCTGGTTCCGTTTGCAATGATGCGCTGGGTATTGCCCGCGGGCAGGCGGTTCCGGTTATGCCGCAAATAGCGGACCGCGGCTTTGTAGTCTACGATGAGCGCCGGCGCCTTTCCTACATACGTGTTTTCACTATTGGTGGTAGTGCGGCCCCGTATGGCGGGGGCCGCAACTACATACCCGCGGGATAGGGCATAAAGGACAGCGTTTGGACCGGTCCCTTCATGGTTTGTCTCACTGGGAGCCTGAATTTCGCCGGGCATATAACCGCCCACCCCGTTTGGCATGAAAATGGGGGCTGTTTTAGCACTGTACCCATTGATGCGGCCGCCTTCCAGATAGGCAGCAGGAATGTAGAGGGTCAGGCGCTCCGATTCAGCTGCCTTGGGCTGGCTGACATAGACACGGTTTTCATAGGCGTAGAAGGGGACGGCTTTGCCATTTACGGTGAGTGTCTCCTTGCGGTCCGGTTTAGGGATAAAAGTAAGATCATAGCGCTGAACTTTTGTATCAGGACGCTTTTGCGCGGTAAGGACTGCAGGTGTTATTTGTTCGGAAGCCATAGCTTCCTTCGCAGCAGCCACGCTGGCGGTCCCTATAAGAAGACTCAAACCTCCTAAAAGAACGATTTTTTTTGAGATCATAACGGTCACTCCTTTTTATGGATGGATTAACGCGCATTTTTCATTCGGTCCTATTGTAGAAGGGAATGTAAGGGTTGTCAAAGGATGGAAGCAGCGTCCCCTGGCAATGAAAAAAGAAGGATGGCAGGGTACCTTCCATTGCCTGCCTCTTGGTTTTTAGTATATAATGAAGAACATGAAAGTTTGATGAATAGGAAGGGAGAGAACCCTATGCCAAATCGTTTTGCTCAATTTGCGATTGCGCCTTCTCTTGTTGAACGGCTGCATCAGACCGGAAAGGATATTCCGACACCTGTACAGGAGCGCGCCATTCCTGCCCTTTTGCAGGGCAGGGACGTCATTTGCCGCGCCCAAACAGGGGTGGGAAAAACCCTCTCCTTTGTCATTCCCCTGTTTGCAAAAATCGCAGAAGAAAAAAACTTCGTGCAGGCCCTCATTCTTTCCCCCACAAGGGAGCTGGCCCAGCAAACAGCAGGCGAAATCAAAAAGCTTGCGGCGGAAACAGCGGTCCGCGTCCTTGCCGTAAGCGGGGGCAAGGACTATGACGAAGAACGGCGGAAGCTGGACAATAAGGCCAACGTCCTTGTAGGAACGCCGGGCCGCCTCTTGGATCACCTGCGCAAGGGCAACACAAACCTTGGCGGCGTAACCTACCTCGTTCTTGACGAAGTGGACGAAATGCTGCGTCAAGGCTTTGGTGACGATATCGAAACCCTGCTGTTCCTTATGCCCCAGCCCCATCAGACCATGATGTGTTCGGCAACCCTCGATGAAGAAGTAAGAAAACTGGGCAAGATGATTACCAAGAATCCCCGCCTCATTGACATCGATCCCAAGGAGGCGACGGCATCGACCATTCATCAGGTCTGCATCAAAGTGAATGAAGACCATAAGGAAGAAGCCCTCCAAACCCTCATTGAGCGCTGCAATCCCTTCCTTATGCTTGTTTTCTGCAAGAGCAAGGAACGGGCCATTGAGGTCTACGATTGGCTCTATGGCAAAGGCTTCAATGCTGATGTCCTTCACGGTGATCTGTCCCAGCAGAAACGTCGCCAGGCCATGGAGCGTTTCCGCAAGGCCAAGACCCAGATCCTTGTAGCAAGCGACATTGCAGCCCGCGGTCTTGATGTGGAAGGCGTGACCCAGGTCGTAAACTTTGATATTCCCCATGATCCCGATTGGTATGTCCATCGCATTGGCAGAACGGGACGGGCCGGCAACGAAGGGGAGGCCATCACCTTCTATACGGCGGATGAGACACGCTGGCTCTCCCATCTTGAAGATAAGCTTGGCATCACCTTGGAACGGCAGAACCTTGCCGGTGAAAAGGTGCGGCGTACCATGAAACCTGTGCGTCCCAAGAAAAAACAGGTTCCTAAGCGCGGCAAGAGTGCCGTCGGGCCCAACAAACGGGGGACAAAATACGCCGAAGCTTCGCGCAAACAGAAGAAGTGACGGGTCACGCACGGTCAAAAAATCCCCGCATGGAAAGAGAAACGTGCTATAATGAAAACTATATGTTTTTAGATTTAGATAAGAGGTGCTTCCATGGATAAAGAAGTTCGTGTACGATTTGCCCCGAGTCCAACGGGATATCTGCATATTGGCGGTGCCAGAACAGCCCTTTTCAACTGGCTCTTTGCCAAAAGCCAGGGCGGCAAGCTGGTCCTTCGCATTGAAGATACGGACCAGGACCGATTGAAGGAAGATTCTGTCTCCCAGATCATTACGAGCCTGAAGTGGCTGGGGTTAAATTGGGATGAAGGTCCGGAGGTTGGCGGCCCTGTCGGTCCGTACTTCCAGTCCGAACGGTTTGACATCTACCGCAAATACTGCCAGCAGCTCATTGATGAAGGAAAGGCCTACTACTGCTTCTGCTCGGCTGAAGACCTAGCGGAGCAACGCGAAAAGCAGCGCGCCTTGAAACAGCCCTTCCACTATGCCCGGACCTGCCGTAACATTCCGCCAGAAGAGGCCAAGAAGCGTGTCGAAAATGGCGAATCCTATTCGGTCCGCATCAAGGTTCCCTTGGAAGGAACGATAGGCTTCCATGATATGATCCATGGCGATATCCAGTTTGACGTGAACCAATACGATGATTTTGTCATCATGAAGAGCAGCGGCATTCCAACCTATAACTTTGCCGTTGTCGTTGACGACCACCTCATGGGCATGACCCATGTCCTGCGCGCCGAAGAACACGTTTCCAACACGCCGAAACAGCTCTTTATCTATCAGGCACTGGGCTGGAAAGCCCCCCAGTTCGGTCACATGCCCATGATCCTGGCTCCGGACAGAAGCAAGCTCAGTAAACGCCATGGCGCAACGAGCGTCGAGGAATTCCGCAGCCAGGGCTATCTCCCCGAAGCCATCGTAAACTACCTGACCCTTTTGGGCTGGGCACCCGGTAATGACGAGGAAATCTTTTCTCTCGAGGATACGGTGAAGGTCTTTGATTTCAGTAAGATGAGCCAAAAAGCAGCCGTCTATGACGTGAAGAAACTGACCTGGATGAACGGTCAGTATCTTTCCAGCCTGCCCCTTGACCATATTGTTGAGGCCGCCATTCCTTTCTTTAAGGAAAAGGGCCTTGTCGATGATGCCTATCTTGCAGCCCACAAGGACTATTTTGCTCACCTTGTCGATGTGGTTCGCGTCCGTGTCAAGACCCTTGCCGAAGTGGCCGATGCGTCGACGTATTTCTTTAAGGACCTCGACGGCTACGAAGAAAAGGGCGTCGAAAAGCACTTCAAACCGGAAAACGCAGCTCTTCTCAAAAAATGCCACGACAAGCTGGCCGCTCTTCCTGTCTTTGACCTTGCAACGACGGAACAGGCTTACCATGAAATTGCAGACGAAATGGGTATTTCCTTCGGAAAGGTCATCCATCCAACGCGTCTTGCCCTGACGGGCCGCACCTTCAGCCCGGGCATGTTCGATGTCATGGTTCTTCTTGGCCGTGAAAAGACCTTGGAACGCTTGGAAAAGGCCATTGCCTTCATTGAAAATAAATAGGAGCACTCGTGGAACCCATCCTTACCATTGATATTGGCGGTACAGCCATTAAGTTTGGGGTTGCGGATGAAACAGGCAGGTTTCTCCAAAAGGGGAGCCTGCCTACCCGTATTCGGGAAAAAGGAGTGGACGCCTTCCTTGCAGATCTCCTTTTTCTTGCGCGGCGCGTCAGAAAAGCATTCCCCATTACTGGGATTGCCGTTTCCCTTGCGGGCGTCATAAATGGCGATACGGGGGAACTGCTCCTTCCAAGCCAGTATTTTCCCGGCCTTCACCGCATGAGCCTTGTGAATTTCTTTCAAAAGGAAACGGGCTTACCTGCCCTGTGTGAAAACGATGCCAACTGCGCGGCCCTTGCTGAATATTGGCAGGGCGCCGGCAAAGGGGCCCATATGCTGCTGTGCATGACCTTGGGAACGGGGATTGGCGGTGCCTTGGTCCATGAAGGCAGGCTTTGCCGCGGTGCTTCCTACGCTGCCGGCGAGGTGGGGCAGGCCCATTTTGGATCGCCTCAAACGTGGGAGAATTGGGCCAGCGTTTCGGCCCTTTTTGCGGAGGCAGAAAAAAAGCGGAACCTTGCGCCAGGGTCCCTTACAGGACAAGATTTTTTTGCCCTTGTAGAAAAAGGAGAGGAGGCGGAGACCCTTCTCCTGCGTGAATGGGTGGACCGCTGGATGGTAGGCATTGTGTCTTTGGCATGGATTGTAAATCCGGACCGTATCGTCATTGGCGGTGGGATCTCAGCCCAAAGAAAGCTTCTCATGCCTTATCTCAAGGCGGCCTTTGACGCCAAAATGCCGGCCATTTTAACGCCTCATACGACCCTTTCCTTAGCCCATTTTCAAAACGATGCGGGCATGTTGGGAGCCCTATATCTCTATCAGCAGCGCCGTCAGGAAGCGGGAAAAAGGATTTGACATTCTAATGGATAGTCACTATAATATTAGGGTATCACTTTGAGATTGTGTCGTTAGCCCCGATGCGATTGATAAGACTCATCACTGGATACAACAAATGATTGAGTTTTTATTTAGGAGGAATCAGGATGAAAACATATATGGCAACCCCGTCTACCATTGAACGCAAATGGTACGTAGTGGATGCTGCCGATAAGACCCTCGGCCGTCTTGCTGCCGAAGTCGCAAAGGTGCTCCGCGGTAAACATAAACCGACTTTTACGCCCCATATGGACACGGGTGATCATGTCATCATCATCAACGCTGACAAGGTCCGTCTGACGGGCAAGAAATTGGTCCAGAAAGTTTACTTCCGTCACTCCGGTTATCTGGGCGGCGATAAGTATACCAAAGCAGGCGATATGCTTGCCAAGAATCCGGTCAGAATGGTTGAATTAGCCGTTCGCGGAATGGTTCCCCACAATCGTCTGGGCAGCCAAATCATTAAAAAACTGCATGTATACGCTGGTTCTGAACATCCTCATGCTGCACAAAAGCCTGAAGTTCTGACCATCGATATTCGCTAAGAGGAGAGGAGAACTAGACAATGGCAAAAGTTACTTATGATGCAACTGGCAGCCGCAAGAGCTCTGTCGCTCGTGTTCGCCTTGTTCCAGGCGAAGGCAAGATTGTGATCAACGGCCGCGAATTGAGTGAATATTTCAGCCTCAAGACCCTCGAACTGGTTGTTCGTCAACCGCTCGAAACGACTGAAACCCTGGGTAAATATGATGTTACAGCTAACGTTGTTGGCGGCGGTATCGCTGGCCAGGCTGGCGCTGTCCGTCATGGCATTGCCCGTGCCCTGCTGAAAGTGGACGGAGATTATCGTCCTCTTCTGAAAAAAGCGGGTCTCCTGACCCGTGATCCGCGCGAGAAGGAACGTCGTAAATACGGCTTAAAGAAAGCTCGTAAGGCTTCCCAGTTCTCCAAGAGATAAGGACACCTGCATACAAGAGAAATTTTATGCAAGAAAAAATGCGCATCCCAAGATGGGATGCGCTTCTTTTTTGTTGTAAGGATGTATAAACCAACATAAATTCGCTGTGAAATTTTCTATAGCGTATATACAGCGTACAAATGGTCCCTCTCAAGCCGTCATCCCGTCGAGGACATTTGCAATATGTACGCTGATGCTGACCTGTACGGCCTGGGGAAGGGCGTTTTCCCCAAGGACGCCGCTCCGGCAAGTCCCGCCCATCCCCACTGCCTGTGCCACTATGCACCGGTGTACCAGAGTGAGCTGGAAGGAAAGACCCGTTCCCATGACTTCGAAGGCCGGGGAAGTGAATGGCTGCATAACCAGCCAATTTCTGTCCAGGAGAAAATCCTAGGCGTCAAAGGGCGGGAGGAATGGAAGGCCGGCAGGGCTGGCTGGATGGAGAAGGCAAGAAACTTCGAAATGCCGTCTGTGATTCTTGCTTCCAGACTGACAAAACCAATTGAGAATGGTATAATTAATAAAAGAAAAAACGAAAGCGCTACGGGAAAAGCGAGTGCTATCACTCATGGGTTTGGGGAATTGAATGTTCGCCAGCGCAATCTTTTGGCTGTGCTTCCTAAGTTTGGTTCCCGAGTGACCGTTAAGAAAAAAGGTGTTAAATTAGGAGACCTTGCGGCAATGACCGCCGCCACTGGCGTTGAGTTTGCGGTATTCACGAGAAGAGCAGAAAGGCTTATTATTCGTGGGAATAAAATCAGTGTTCCCGGTAGCATAAAAGAACTTGCGGAATTAAGCCGGCAAGGTTATCGCTTTAGTGGGCATACTCATCCGGGAATAGCCGATAACGTATTAACGGCTTCTGAGGGAGACTATTTAGCCTTGCAACAATTTAAACAATTGCGTAGTGTAATATATAATTCGTTGGGGCAACGTGAATTTTTTGAAAAGGAGTGATTTCAGTGTCTGTCGTAAAGTATTGGAATCAGCAGAAATCTGAAATCGAAAAATATTGTATTAGTCATAATCTTTCAGTTGAAAAATTTAGATTGGCTAGAAAAAGTTATAGAAACGAAGTCTACTTTGTTGTTGCCAATACTCCTCTTAATTACGATAAGAATAAGCCACTGCCTGCAGCTTTGATTGTGCATAAAACAGAGTCTGGGTTAAAGTTTGAGCAGACTGGATATACTCAGAAAACTTTGGGGCTATGACAGTGGATAATTTTAAATTAATTTATCGAATTTTAAAGTACATCGAAGCTTGCATGGGATATGAGCAATTTGATGATGACAATTTCGCGGCTTCGCATTTCGGTGTCAGTAAAGCCCTATTCCTGAATATCCTTCAGACCCTCTTAGAAGCAGGATATATCAGCGGAATCAAAATTGTAACTGATAAGTGCGGGTCGGATATTGCTCTGATTAACCCCCACCTGACGGTAGCTGGTATGGAATATTTGGCCGACAACACAATGATGAAAAAAGCATACAGGCTACTAAAAGGCATTAAGGATATTACACCTGGTGCCTAGTCATTAAGCCCCTGTTTCAACAGTGGGCTTTTTTGATGCCTGAAAGGAGGCACAATGTGAAATCAGGAGAACCTTTTATTTTGTGCGAAAAATATACGAAACTCCAGGTAAAAAAAGAAGATGGTACAACCGTTGCCGCTATTACAAAAGATGGTTGGAACTTAGCTGACGGTTATACCATCGTACTGACTCCTAATTACGACTACAAAGATTAACCTTTAGGAGGAAAAGGGTCGTTGCCGTGACTATCTTTATGAGAAATCTGACCATTTCTATTGTGAATCACGAGTTCTGACTCTTGATTGCGAGCTATTTTGCGACCAAAATCAGTAGCGTCTGACTTTCTGCTGAAAGGCTTAGTTACTTTTACATTGTGTTCGCCTTTAACAGCCCAGTTCCCATTGTGAGGAACAACATGCTGGGTTTTACCCATTCTTATCACCTCCTTTTTTAAGGAGATTATAACAAAACATTTTTCTAAGAGCAGACCTTTTGGCCTGCTTTTTTATTGTATCTTTTGAAAACCACGCCATAGTGGCGTGGTTCCGGAAAGCTTATAGCTATGAAAAAACCTCCTAATGAAGTACAATGCAGTCGACCTGTCAGTCAAGCAAAGTAAA
>ERZ839947.1506-NODE-1506-length-21444-cov-4.372107_pt1 | contig 21444 bp, 16 predicted proteins | sample MGYA00519908_ERZ839947 | MGnify/ENA primary metagenome ERZ839947 (study PRJEB31850, sample SAMEA3708857) | human gut metagenome | biome: human gut; feature: human-associated habitat; material: faeces | place: China | collected 2014 ... | reverse complement strand
AGCATACACTGACTACCGGAAGCTTTTGGAATCGGCAGATATTGACGGCGTAATCATCTCTACTCCGTTGAACTGGCATGCTCCCATTGTACTGGATGCCCTGGCAGCCGGCAAACACGTATTCTGTGAAAAAGCCATGGCACGGACTTTAGACGAATGCAAAGCTATATATGATGCCTATCAAACGACCAACCAGGTTCTCTACTTCTGTATGCAGCGCATGTATGACGAGAAGTATATCAAAGGAATGCAAATGATTCATTCCGGACTCATCGGAGATGTGGTAGGAATGCGCTGCCATTGGTTCAGAAATGCAGACTGGCGCCGTCCCGTCCCCTCACCGGAACTGGAACATCAAATCAACTGGCGATTGTACAAAGAAAGCTCAGGCGGATTAATGACCGAACTGGCCTGCCACCAACTGGAAGTATGCAACTGGGCAGCTAAAAGAATGCCGGTAAGCATCATCGGTATGGGCGACATCGTCTACTGGAAAGACGGTCGCGAAGTATACGATAGCGTAAATGTGACTTACCGATACTCCGACGGAACCAAGATTGCCTACGAATCGTTGATTTCCAATAAATTCAACGGTATGGAAGACCAGATCCTCGGGCACAAAGGTACTATGGAAATGGCAAAAGGTATCTATTATCTGGAAGAGGACCATTCAACATCGGGCATCCGGCAACTTATCGGACAGGTTAAGGATAAAGTATTCGCTGCTATCCCGACAGCCGGCCCCAGCTGGAGACCGGAAACAAAAATGGAATACACGCCACATTTTGTTATTGAAGGAGACATTAACGTCAACAACGGGCTGAGCATGATCGGAGCCGACAAAGATGGTTCTGATATCATTCTCTCTTCTTTCTGCCAATCATGTATCACTGGAGAAAAAGCACAAAATGTGGTAGAAGAAGCCTATTGCTCCACCGTACTTTGCCTGCTTGGCAATCAAGCAATGGAGGAAGAGCGCCATATCCTTTTCCCCGACGAATATAAAATACCATATATGAAATTTTAAATTATGAAAGATAATAAACAGCAACGGCACTTGTATTAGAAAAAACACTGGTAATAATGCAATTGAGTCTATTGATAATATGTACCATAACAAATAAAGAATAACAGCATATATCAAACTAAATCTTTCATATATTTTTTCTATAGAAGGAAAAGACATAAAATACCCTATACAAACCCAAATATAAGCATATATAAATGTCAAACTAAGTTCCGGTCTTAAAACTGATTTTAGCCATAAATAACAATTTGTTGGAAAAATACCATTTGTATAAAAAAATATCAAATCCAATAGCAATATAAATAGTATAATCCAACGTAAATGAAAATAATGAAGAATATATACTATCACAACACTTAATAGGAGACTTGACAAAAACCATGATCCATGAAATGTATAAGAAAATAACATGTCATGAATTAAAGATTCCATCCCATCCCCCAATGACATTTTTAGAAGCTCTTTTTCTTTGATTATCATTGGAAACCATACAATAAACCAAAATAAATATAACATAGCTAACCTACATACAAAATGCCCTATTATCTTATTGTTAGTTTCTGAATTATTTGTTACTTTCTTAAAAAATAGAAACGATGAAATAATAAAAAATACAGGGACTGCTTCATCGCGAAAAGAGCTTAAAGATATACTAAGCCAAGCAGGCCATTCAAAGCCTCTAGTATGAATCGCAACCACCATTATTGCCATAATAAACTTCAGTAAATCAAGGCCATAATACATTCGTCTAGTAGGCTGAAATATTTTATTATCATTCATCATACTTTTATTAGAAAGTTATCCAATTTGGTAAATGAAAGTCGAAACCACAATAATTGTTTTTCCATTTTTGCGGAGAAATAACAAGCGGATCTCTATCATTTAAATAGGCGGCCCACCAACTAAAAGAAGAGTTTGCTATTATTAATGACTTACACCTTGACATCAATTGCATATCTATATAGCTATTGTCACCCTTATTCCAATCCACATATATTAATCTGTTTTCACCAATAATAGGTACTATATTTTGTTTACACCATTCCATATCATTAGAATAAATATAAAAAAAAGGATTATGAATTTTACTTTTTATATAAGTTATTCCTTTGGAATAATAATCGACATCACATATGCCCATATATTTTTTATTATTAAGATAGTCCCCTCTTCTTATATGAATACCAACAGAAGAATCACTCATCTCAATCTCATCATATAGCTGCTGATTTTTTTCATTTAAGTCATTTTTAAAGCGAAATACTTTACGCAATACATCTCTATAATCATCATAGTAACTATGATCTTGCCAAAAGCCCCAATAATATTGGTCTCCCGGATCATTTTGCAACAAACTCTTATCACAAGCCCCTCCTACATGCTCATAATATGTCCTTTTGCGTTTAGGTAGACGTCTACACAGATGAAAATCAAGATAATAACCAGGTATGAACCAAGACAATTTTATGATATTCCATATTGATGCACGGTGCAATTTTATATCAAAGATTTTCTCTAGCTCTAGACCATTATGAAAGTTATGTTCATTGTAATAATGGGTATCAGCAAGAACTTCTTCACCAAATTTGTCCTTAAGTACAACAGAAAAAGCATAGATAAACATCTGATTACCTAAGCCACCAATATATTTTATTATTTTCATAAATTAAAAAAACCAAATTAAAGCTCTATAAATCATATAATAAACCATTTTAACTTTTCCCAAAAGTGAATAATCTCTTCCTTTATTAAAATATACATCAATCTTAACCTTGTCCCGAATTAGAATTATCGGCTCATAATCCATGTATTTTCCTTCAGGATAAGCGTACTTAGGGAGTAGAGATTTACACTTATGATTATATAAGTATTTATTTAAATGAGATTCATCGTGAACCATTGCAATGATTTTCTTTTCATAATCATCTTTTGTGTTTATAGAACATGTTTTAACCAAATCTAAATATTCTCTTGCTCGTCCTCCATTAAGAGAACCCATATAATATTTATACTCATGATTTCGAACTAATGGAATATATGCTGTAGACTTTCTATTTCTTTCATAAGGATAAAAATAATATGGTCGTTTCAATACTAATGGATGCAGAACGGCTGCTAGATACCCATCCTCTTCTGTAGGAAGAAAAGATTCATCAACATATTTAACAAACTCCATGTTCGCATTGAAGAAATAAATAAAATCGAATTTTTCAATTTCTTGTTCGACACTTAAAAACAGATCAAACCTGAAAAGAGAATCATAGGGGAATCCTTGACACTCACGGTAATATAAATGAACATTTTCATCATTGCAAAGATTCATATCGTCTGTAAAAACAAAATATTCTTTATGAGCTATATCTCTTAAAAAATACTCTTCAGAAGATTTGTAAAATCCTTCCCAAAATTTATTATACCTTCCAGTACAAATATATAAAATCGCTATTCTCATATACTAAACTTTTTTATTCATTATTATCCGAATGATTTCTTTTATTTCATTAGAAATACATTCTGCAGAGAATTTTTTCTTTAGTAAGCTAGAATTAGAAAGTAGTAATTCATATTGTTGCCTGTCCATTGCTTCCAATTTTGCCAACCCTTCATCTATAGAATTATAAAAAATAGCATTAGTATTATCATATATTTCCCTAAAACTCTCATGATCTGCTGCAAAAAGAGGTAATCCATAATTTGCAGCTATCATCAATGGACCAGATTGAGTAGTATCTCTATATGGAAGAACTAAAAAATGATGAGAACAAAATAAGTCTGCAATCTCTTCATTATCAATATACCGTATTTGAAGATTATAGTTTTCTATTGATTTTATCAATTGTTTGCAATTATTCCAAAATGACCCTTTTCCATATATACTCAATTCTATATTACTACCACCATTTTGACAAGAACGCTCTAACCCTTTTATTAAAATATCAAGTCCTTTATTATATTCAATTCTCCCAAAAAAAAGTAATTTTATCTTATCCTCAAAAAATAAAAATCTCCTACTAGATGATCCAAAATCTTTAACACTTAAATGAGTAGAATATACATTTTTCCCCTTAAACCTTTTCATAAAAATCTTTTTTTGAGCTTCAGAAAAAGTGATAAAATTGGAATTCATATGTACAGTCAAATTTGTATATAATTGCCTAATCCACCTATTATGTGTACCAGAATGGATTAAGACATCATGAACACAATATATCGATTCAATTTTCATAAACAATTTATTGATAATTGACCAATAAAAATCTTGCTCAACTTTTATAATAACATCAGGTTTTATTTTTTCTATGACTTTTGATAGTCTATAGTAAAATAGAAGTTTTCTAGGCGACAGTTGTTTTATAACATTATCAAACCAATATATTTTTATTCCATAATCATGTGCATATCTAATAACCTCACTCTTTTTCACTCGAGGAGAGCTAGGATTTGATAGATAAAACCAATGAACTTGATATTTATCTGTAATATTTTTCAAAATCCCCATATCCACATCGTACATCCATTCGGATGTTATGTATACTAATGTTTCCATAAAATAAAATCTAACATACAGACTTTGCAGAAATATGTTTAAACAACAATTGAGGTGACAAATAATATAGACAACACATAATAAAATTATGAATATTAAATCTTTTAGATAATAATCCTCTCCATAAATTTGTACAAATCATAGGTTTCACGGATTCAAAAAATATCCAAAATTCTTTTTTATTATTTTTATATAATGTAGATTTTCCCATTGCCCCTAACATAAACATTAAAATTAGTCTGGATTTTTCCGCTTTCCAATACCTTAAATATTGAGAATCTATATTTTCTTCAAAATTTGACAGTTCATTAAAAACTAAAGATAAATCACGAAAATTCTTCACCCCATATGAAGCAGATATAGCTCCTGAAGTACGCTGCAGATAGTAGTAACAAACTTTATTTATAATCGTCATTCTTTTTGCTAAATATAAAGCACGCATGCAATACTCTATATCTTCATGAAAAATACCTGGGAAATACTCTAACTTATTTTCTCTTAGAAATTGAAGTTTATATATATATTTTTGAGTTGGCGTTATTCTATTATTATCAAAAAGAAAATCTTTTCCGGACATTTCTTCATTTTCTAACGAATAGCGACTAAATCGTATACAACCTTGATTAAACGAATCCTCAAATACATTATTGACTCCAATCGCTATCATATCATAATCGTTATCTAATTTTTCTAAAATTACATTTATGCTATCAGCATCTATCCAATCATCACTATCAACACACCACACATATCTACCTGTAGCTATTTTTATACCATTATTACGAGCAATACTTAACCCCTGATTAAGTTGATTCAAGATTTTTAAATTCTTATATGCTTCAGCATACTTGTTAATTACATTCATGCTATTATCAGGCGTACCATCGTTTACTATTATCACTTCGTAGTTATGGCAATCCACTGATTGGGTAAAAATACTCTTAAGACATTTTTCGATATATTTTTCAACCTTATAAACAGGTATTATAATACTTAGTTTTACCATAAAATAATTTATCGTGAATAAAATAATTAGATTTCTTTAAAAGAGACGGTACACTATCAAGTCTATACAATAATGAAATTATCATAATTGGCAGAAACATATTAATTCCCATAAGGCTTGTAGCACTATCTATAAATAACCATCCTATAATAAAAGAAATAAGGATTATTTTATTTTTGGGTAAATGTTTAAGAACATCATAATAGAAATAAATATATGCCCCAACACCAATTAAGCCTTTTTGCAACAACAAAACTAACCATATTGATTCAGCTCCATACAAACGTGAATAATCAAAGTTATTCATATCCATAAGATCTACATTCCCATATCCAAGCCAAAGTCTATTTTGAACAAGATGCCAAGAATAGACAAATTGTTCTAAACGTCCCATAGCATTACTCCCCTCCACAGAGGATGAATCCGGATTAATAATAGAACCAATCATTTCCATTACATACGTTCCAAATAGTCCCAAAAATGCTAATACTATAATTGTAATAATAGTTTTCTGCTTTAATGAAATTTTATTGTATGATTTAATTAATGGAAAAATCATAATAGCTAAACCAATTAATGGAGTCCTAGATCCACTACTGATTATTCCTATTAGACATAGCCCCATCGCTAAATAATACCACTTCGAAAAATATTCTCTTTTATATAAAATAAACAAATAAAGAAAGAGAATAAAGAAAACTACACATTCAACCCCATAACTTATTGAGTGAGAGCAAAATGAACGTATTCTACTAAAGTTTCCAAAACGTATCAAACTATTATCATGGAATTCTCCTTTATAAAAAGAGTCATGAAAATCACCTAATATATTACTATCAGTAACTAACTGAATGAAACCATTTCCTGCAAGTAACAGAGTAAAAATAGATATAGAAATAATTAGTGTCTTTATTATACCTCTATTATCTAATACACAAAACAATATATATCCATATCCATATATACATAGAATATGTCTCAATAACTCTCCAACAGAAAAACTTGGATAGAAGGAAAATATTATACCAGAAAAAGACAATATAACAAATGATCTTTTCCAAGGAAATATTACATTTTTACTTAATCTTCTATATCTGATAATGAACAACAAATTAACCAAAACAGAAAAAGCTATGTCAAATGAAACAAATCCCAACTGGAACCCTTCATAAAAAAAGAATTTGAAAGGGGCGTATACTACAACTCCCTTTTTAAAATCGTATATTAGAAATAATACGAATATTACAAATAGCAAGTACTGCACTATAATATAAATTAGGAATTCAATTACATATCGTCATTTTTCAAGTCAAAAATATTTTTTAAAAAAACTATTGACTTGTGACGTTCTTCTTCAATTTGTCTAAAAACTTGAGTGTAATTAATTACTTGTTGAATTGATTTAAAAGTCTTTAGATTACGAAATATCCGATTTTCTAAGTCAAACAACGAAAGTAAATTTTCTATTCGACTCCCACGATGATTAGTAGATGGAATGTATGAATAGAAATCCTTCTTAAATAAAATAGAAAAAACTGAACCATGAAATGAATCAGTAAATATTTCTTTTGCATTATATATAAGCCCCAACCATTGTTCTGGAGATACATCTATTAATCCTATTTCATTTTCACTATTTGTATATGGAGCATCCTGAAAAGCATGTACTATATAAACGAGTTTAAGACCTTGTTTGCGGGTATATTCCTTCAAATAATTATGTAATCCTGCTTGATAGCTTAATGTAAAACAGAACACATAGTTTTCTTTATATATAGATAAGCTACGATCCATCAAATCCTCCCACTCAGAACTAAATAAAAGAAAAGTCGGATCAATAAGTTTATGAATAGGAGCATTAAGCTCATTTGATAGAATGTTCACAGCTTCTTGTTCCCGCACTGAGATCAAGTCATAATCAGAAAGCCAATGAACATATTTTTTTCGTATATCTTCAGGTAATTTAGACACCCCAATACTAGTTGCAAAAGACACCTTTTTCCCTCCATTTTTCACAAATGTTAAGAAAAAAGGTTCAATACAATATGGCTGTGTTGGATTCCACAATTGATCAGAACCAGTCATATAAACATCATACACCGGAGGTTTTTCATAAAGTTCACCTATTGATTTAAATTGTTTTGAATAAATTATTCGCTTATCAAAGGCTTCAAATAATTCCTTTTGATGAATTAATTGTGTTTTATATATAGTTTCAAATTTTTTAGTGTTAGCTTCATATCTATGAATGTAATGACCGATAAAACTTCTTATGGTACGTATACGACTTTTTTTATGCACATTACAAAACGGCTCATATCCAGGAGTAGGTATAAAATCTGGATGGTAAGGTCTTAACAAATCTATTACTTCACAGTCATTTCCTAAACTAATGATATATTTTTGAAGAGCATAGCATTGAAGCATTGCTCCATAATTTGGTGCACGTTGGACTGTCAAAATTCCTATTTTCATAATTTACACAATCGTTAACAAATAACTTTTTTTACAAATTTTGCTATTGGTGATTTTTTTATTTCATCCCCTATTTTCTTCAACCTGTCCGAAAAAGAAGCATCAACTAAATTGCTAATTAACTTCCATGCTTCACTCTGATTTTCAGCATCGGTAAAAACCTCAAAAATTATAGGTTTTGTACCAATTTCTGGAGTAACAAAAATCTCCTTATAGATATTAAAAGATGATTTATCATCTGCCGTTATATACATAAAACCTAATGATTCTGCTATACTTTTAACTAGCAAATGAGACTTATTTCCAAAGTGACCTTCAGCAGCAATATATGATTTAGCCCCCACTTTGTAAGTAGGGCTCTGAAAATGCAAAAATTCAGCTCCATTCCCTGTATTTATTAGCAATATTCTTACATTAGAACCTATATGACGATTTCCGATAGAATTTAAATCATAAAAAAAAGCTAAATCCCCTGTTATGAGAAAGTATGGTATCTCTTTACGAATAATTGAAGCTCCAATAAGAGTAGAAGTACAACCATCTATACCAAACCCACCAACATTTGACATTGTTCTAATAGAACTATTTACACGGAAAAAGTTCCATGAACGTAAACTATTTAATATAGCAAAATGCAATACAGATCCTTGAGGTATTAATGGAGACAGCTCTTTTGCAATCCAAATATTACTAAATGGTAAATCTGGAATTTGCTTATACAGTTCATCATATAGATCATTACATTCTTTACTAAATTCATTCTTAAGCATAATTGTTTTACCTATATAATGCTCAAAAAAGTAATATTCAGGCATCTCAAATACTGCTTCAACATGACCAAAAGTACGACGAATTATTCCATCTTCGCTCACCCTCCAAATATTCTTGGCTGTAATACATTTAGGAGTTTGATAATCGCCTGATACATTTCCAATATGTATTAGTAATTGAATATTAAGAAGATTGAAAGTATGCTGTGTTTGAGTTCCTATAAGAGAATAATCTACTCTATAGACCCCATTGTAAGAACTAGTATGATCACAAAGAGCAATTGCATTATAAGTCGCACAAAATTTATCAATAGCTTCTATTTCTCTTTTAGACATATAACTATGGGATCCAATGAAAATAGCCACCTTTCCTAAAGGAATTTCTGGCATAATATCATAGCACATATATCTTTTTATTATAGATACCTCTGGAAGATTGTCAGTATTACAAGACTGTGAGAGAGAAACAACATTTAGATGAACAGGACCTCCCCCGCGATGTTTTGCTGCGAGTAAAATTTGGTTTACTTTGAACGCACATAAATCTGACTCTGATTTACTGTAAACAGGAGGTAATTGAGCACCATCTACAAAAATATCATTAGGATAACAAGTCCTGTCAGTAACTTGAGGAATAAGTTGCCCTATAGCATCCAACGATCTACTACATGTTATTGTTATTATCGGTAGTTTTTTATAATATGCTTCTGTTAATGCCGGCATATAATTGCGTGAAGCTGTTGCGCCTGTACAACAAATAACAACAGGTTCACCAGTTTCTTCACATATTCCGCAAGCCATATAAGCTGCAGACCTTTCATCAACACAAGAGTAGAGTTCAAAACTACCATCATATTGCAAACTTGCTATAAAAGCTGGATTTGTTCCACCAGGTGAGGCTACAACCCTTTTTATACCATGTGCTTTCAACAAGGCAATCACTATCTGTTGATTTTTATTATCCGTATATTTCTTAAACATGGTAAACACTTTAAAAATTATAACTTATATCATCATAGGTAATAAGCCCTGCTCCCCCCGTCATGCAAATTATATCTCCTACTATTGTTCTACTCATATCACTTACAAGAATAGCAGCCATATTTGATATTTCCTCTACGGTACAATATCTATGTATCGGATTATTTTCTATATATAAACTAGAATTAATATTGTTCATTACCATAGAAGTTGCTGTTGGCCCGGGTGCAATACCATTTACAACAATATTATAAGGTATTAATGATTTTGCTAAACCTAATGTAAAGCCACGCAATCCCCACTTTGATATAGTATATGCACATGCCGCAGGGCGGAAAGAAGATGAAGAAGCTATATTTAAGATATTCCCATGTATATTATTGTTTTTCATATACTCACCAACAATCTTTGATAAAAAGAAAGGCCCTTTGATATTTGTATCTAAGGTAGTATCAAAGCTTCGTTCTTCAGCATTAGATAATTGACATCCTAAAACACCTGCATTATTAACTAAAATATCAAGTTTTCGTTCTCCAATTCTATCAACAATTTGGTCAAATATTGAAGAGAAAGTGTTTACTTCTTGTAGATCCAAAACAAACGAATCAATTCGTTCTGCTAAATATTGTTCTTGCAAAACACATTTGGCCTCTTCTAATTTCTCTTTATTTCTTCCCGTTATAATTACATTTGCACCACAATTAAGAAATGACTTAGCAATGCCAAATCCTATTCCAGATGCTCCCCCTGTTATTAAAGCTGTACGCCCTTCTAAGAGGGTATTTCTTTCTAAATTAACTATTTGAGGCCGAATATTATAAATCGGTACTCCTTTAAAAATATAAAAAAATACTCTTTTAAAGTATTGCTTAATTTTCATTCCCTATGTATAATTTTTAATTTAATCTTATTCTGTAAAAAGAGTCTTTCATTTTTGGTCAACCCAACAAAAAATATAGATGTCAATGTTGTTAAAATACTAACAATAGTAATTATCAGTAGTTTCAATACACCATGACAATTCAAGCTGTTATGAAGAATTATTGGAATCATAGATGCTGTAATCGAAACAATAGCTGCACGATAAAGCACTTTACTAATAAACTGACTTATAGACAAACCTATCATCGAACGAAGAAGTATCAACCTATATCCTAACTGAATTGCAAAAATCACAAATTGTACTATAAATGCAGTCTCTGGTTGACAGCCCCATTTAAAACATATCCAAACTAAAGGAAAAACTAGCATCCCTGTCCCACCGACCACAATCTGATATTTTTTTATATTCCCAGTAGCCACCATTGCAATCATCATTGTATTTGATAGAACATATAAAAGATCAATACATAAAATTAATCTAAGAAATTCAATAGTATATTCGGGCACCTCCTTTAGCCAGATAATTAAAATAGTATCAGCTTCCAAAATAATTGGAATTGAGAAAAACAGTACTAGGAAATATGAATATTTTGCTCCTGAGTAAATGAGTTGGAACATATAATCTTTACTTCCATTAGCATAAGACTTCGTTATTTGAGGATTTATAGCTGTTGTGAAATTATTAATGAATTGTTGAATTACGCCATCGACTTGAACCGCAATCCCCCTCGCTGCATTTACTATTGGACCAAAGAAAAAATTCAAAAGAATATTTACACCTTGAGTCATCAAAACATATGATGATGTTCCAAAGAATTGCCATCCTGCAAAACCAAATATTTTTTTCAATATCTCCTTATCCCAATAGAAATGATACGTACATTCATCAAAATGTTTCCGACAATAATAACCATATGCCAAACGAACTATTACTGCAACACAACACATTAAAAAGGAATAAAATATTAGTTTATCAATCGGTGATATGATGATCAATAAAGCAATTGACAATTTACAGATAGCCTCTAAAATACTTATACTAGCAAATGCAGACATCTTTTCATGAGCAATAATAGCAGCATTATAGGGTACACTAATTAGATTAATAACAAATGATATAATAGAGAATTGAAGTACGTAATTAGCAGCTACTATCCTATCTGAAGGAATAGACATTTTTGCATTTAAAAACCAAACACCTATTAATTCAATCAAAAATACAACTACTAATGACAATAATATTTGTATCGTTACTGATGCAGAAAATATCTTATTGAGCTTACTTTGTTCCCCATAACCGAGTTCATAAGTTAAAAATCTACTAATAGCTACAGATAAGGAACCAGATACGCTTGAGAACATAGTAACAACACCACCTACGACATTATATATGCCAAAATCATTAACTCCTAATGCATTTAATATGACTCGTGATGTATATAAGCTCACAATCATCATAAAAAGCATCCGAAAATAAAGAAGGAGCGTATTTTTTGCTATTCGTCTATTATTTTGAGATGTATTATTACTTCTTTTCACTAGATTTAAATCATTTACCTATCTTTACAAGTTCTATTTACGACTCATGACCTAAATTTCTTGATCATGCAAAGATAAGCAACTGCTTACTCACTCCTTTAGTGATAGGATACAGACGAGTGCCTGAACCACCAGCTAAAACGATTCCTTTCATTCTGTTTATCGTATTTTTTAATTGTAAAAGCCCAATGTATTCACTGCTTATTCTATTTTTAAGCAGATATAATTAAATATTTCGTGGATTTTTTAATTGGGAAAGGTTATCGGACAACAAGCCCCTAATATTTGTCACCGACATTAAATAGATAATCTGCTATATTAAGCAGATCTTTTGTAATGTTCTTGCAGTAAAATCCCCCATGTCCCCTATAAAAAGATTGATTATTTAATCATTCAAATCCCCATTTTCTGATGCTGGCTCTACACATCCAGCCGGTATGTCTACACATGCACACCCCAACATTGTCAATCGAACAGCAACTTTCGATTTTCCATTCACATTTACTAATTCCCCTTCCAGTCCTGCCAATGGTCCCTTGATTACCCGTATTTTTTCTCCCGGAGCTAATGGCGATGTACTCATGCTGATCGTCTCATCCGAGTAGTCGAGCATAAACTTAAATCGCAACATTTGTTGGTCAGGAATAACAGCCGGAGTACTCTCCCCACGTAATACCATGTAACGGCTGATAGCAGATAAAGTTAAGACTTCTTTTTGCTCTTGCGGATCAACGTGAACGAAGATCATCATCGGAAGTAGTACCCGGTCGACAACTTTACGACGGTCGCTCCATTGATGGACTTCTTGCTGAATTGGAAGGAAATTTTCGATCCCCATTTTCGTAAGCCGCTCACTTGTTTTTTTCTCGTGACAAATACGTACGATTGCCACTAACCAGCGTTTTGAGCGTGCTACGCTTCTGCCAATCACATCCGTTGGCAGAAGATTTCGATCGTCATTTTTCTTAATGATCATGTATTTTTACCCCTCATTTTTCCATTACTCCTTAGGCAATGGATTGAATTCGGTGACAAAGATAAATAAAATAATAAATAGTAAACAAGAAAAAACGCTTTCTTTTTTTACACACAAATAGAAATGTACAGTTAAGACTATCCTGGACGTGAAAAATCCGCTATCACATTGGTTCTATTTTACCACCCATATTTTATACAACATCCCTAAACAAATCAGGCGCGGAAATTCCGCGCCTGATTTCTATTCTTTCGATTTACTTACCACTTATAATTGATACCGAAGCTAAGCAATTCTTTCAACTGGAAGAAGCTGTCTCCTTCAGTCGGTTTCGAGCTGTCGTCAAAACGGGTATGTATATAGAGCTTAGTAGAAAGATAACGGTTCAAAACGAAGTTGAATGTATTTTCCCATTCCACACGTGCCCAATGATAGTTGGTCAGATAATTGAGACGAGACTCTAAGGTTACTGCAGAGATGATGGTCCAGTTGAATGTCGATTGCAGCTGGGAACCGAAGTCATTTTTAGAACATTTGCCTTTGTCCAAACCAAATTTTGTTTCGTCCACGTCCGAGCTACCGATATAACGCAAGTTGTAGGTCAACGGTGCCACAAAGACTGAAAGATTAAATTTCTTCTTACTCAATTTATAGTCCATACCGACACTGACCGCCAAATCTGCCGGAGACATGAAAGCGGAAACTAGTTCGTCACTATTGGCTTTATAACCATTAAAGAACTGGGTTTTGAACTCGGAAGAAATGGTATAATACCAATTCTTGAAAGCTCTCAAACCTAATTTATTATATAAACGAAACTGGTCGGTATTGAACAGATATTTATGATATTCATCTGACGGAGTGGAGGTCATACCCACTTTAGCTTCCAACTGGTTTTCAAACAGGACCTTTTCATTATCATTATAGTTAGCAAAAACCTGGAAAGTGGCTAACCCGGAGAAGTTACTTTCACCTCCCTTATACCAGTTATCCGAAAGGTGGTTCTGGCTGATCTGCAACGACCCATTACCTCCGGTCACCCACCAGTTCGGTCGACTTATCTTCATATTGGCCTTTCCTACATTATCATCCATATTTTCCGGTTGGAACAGATGGATAACTGTTGCTTTCGGAGATATCTTCGGCTTCACATCATGACGGAATACATCACGACTCATGATACGGTCTTCTGTAGTGACAACCAAGTTCGGACGTTCCAAATAAAGATCCATCAATGCACTGTTCACTATTTTCTCGGCACGCTGGGTTTTGGTAAATGCCAGGGTATCATAAGGCAGAAGTTCCGCTGTCAGTTGAGGAGTGGTGTCCCATTGCATAGGTTTCCATTCCAATTTCGAATATTGTGCCATCGGAGCATAATAATATGCTAATGGTGTGAACAGACGGAAATAATCGGGATCAGACGGAATATAACGTGGCGGCACAGACAGGTCGTTCAAATAATCTAATTGCGCGACATACTTATTATATAAATAAGAAACGGTATCCAGTTTTGGAGTCGGCCCCGACATATTAAGTTTAAGCATCAAATATTTCTGAAGCTCCGCCGAAAGCGTATCTGCTTTCACGACTCTGGCTTTTGCCACAACTGTTGAAGATTTAACCGTTTTGGCAGGTTTAATCGCTTCAGGAGCAGGCTGCAGAGAGTCAGTCGGAAGTGAAGCGGATTCGACTGGTTCCTGCGCAAAAAGCGATAACGATAAGATTGACAGGATAAACGCTGAACATAAAGTAGTAATTCTCATCATATTTGTCTATGGTTTAGGCTGCAAAGCTACATTATTTTGTTTAGAAATCATAGGATTCTTTTAAAATTGCATTTTTTAATAAAATTGTGGAGACGAAAGACTGTAATCTTCCTCTTTTTTTTATAATTTTGCGGTTTTTAAGTTCGTAAGAATACTACTAAGTAAACAATTATTAAAACAGTTATAGCTGTGGGAGAAACAAAGTATATTTTCGTCACCGGTGGTGTTGCCTCTTCTTTAGGAAAAGGGATCATCTCATCATCCATCGGTAAGTTGCTGCAAGCAAGAGGTTATAATGTAACCATCCAGAAGTTTGACCCGTATATCAACATCGACCCGGGAACATTGAATCCTTATGAGCACGGAGAGTGCTATGTAACCGTAGACGGACACGAAGCCGACCTCGACCTGGGACATTATGAGAGATTCCTGGGAATACAAACGACAAAGGCGAACAACATTACTACGGGACGTATCTACAAGAGCGTCATTGACAAGGAACGTCGTGGAGATTATCTGGGTAAAACGATCCAGGTGATTCCTCACATCACAGACGAGATCAAACGGAATGTAAAACTGCTTGGTAATAAATACAAGTTTGATTTTGTGATTACTGAAATCGGTGGTACGGTAGGTGACATCGAATCACTCCCCTACCTCGAAAGTATCCGTCAGTTGAAATGGGAACTCGGTAAGAACGCTCTTTGCGTACACTTGACTTATGTTCCTTATCTTGCTGCTGCCGGAGAATTGAAAACAAAACCGACGCAACATTCTGTAAAGGAACTCCAAAGTGTGGGTATTCAGCCGGATGTACTGGTACTGCGTGCCGAGCATCCGCTAAGTGACGGATTGCGTAAGAAAGTGGCACAATTCTGTAATGTAGACGATAAAGCTGTTGTGCAGTCTATCGACGCAGAAACAATTTACGAAGTACCTATCCTGATGCAGGCTCAAGGACTGGACAGCACTATCCTCGAAAAGATGGGACTGCCGGTAGGAGAAACTCCGGGACTCGGCCCATGGCGTAAATTCCTGGAACGTCGTCACGCTGCAGAGACAAAAGAACCGATCAACATTGCACTGGTTGGAAAATACGATTTGCAGGACGCTTACAAGTCTATCCGTGAAGCTTTATCGCAAGCGGGTACTTACAATGACCGCAAAGTGGAAGTTCATTTCGTAAACAGCGAGAAGCTGACAGACGAAAATGTATGTGAAGCTCTGAAAGGTATGGCGGGCGTAATGATTGGTCCGGGATTCGGTCAACGGGGTATCGACGGCAAGTTTGTCGCTATCAAATATACACGTACGTATGACATCCCGACTTTCGGTATTTGTCTGGGTATGCAATGTATTGCTATTGAGTTTGCCCGCAACGTACTGGGATACACTGATGCCAACTCACGCGAAATGGATGAAAAAACTCCGCACAACGTGATTGATATCATGGAAGAACAGAAGGCAATCACCAACATGGGTGGTACTATGCGTCTGGGTGCTTACGAATGTGTATTGCAGAAAGGTTCGAAAGCATATCAGGCTTACGGACAGGAACATATTCAGGAACGTCACCGCCATCGCTATGAGTTCAACAATGATTATAAAGACCGATATGAAGCTGCCGGCATGAAATGTGTAGGTATCAACCCGGAATCGGATCTGGTAGAAATCGTTGAAATCCCGACTTTGAAATGGTTTGTCGGCACACAGTTCCATCCGGAATATGGTAGTACGGTACTGAACCCTCATCCGTTGTTCGTTGCATTTGTGAAAGCTGCCATCGAAAACGAAAAAGCAACGGTGAACGGCTAACGATACGTGGTAAACAACCGGTAGTTTGTAATTTATATAATTTGTAATTAAAATAAGAATGGATAAAAACACCATCACAGGTCTCGTTCTGATAGGTATATTATTGGTAGGATTCAGTTTTTTGAGCCGTCCAAGCGAGGAACAGATAGCTGCGCAAAAGAAATACTACGATTCTATTGCCGTGGTACAGCAGCAGGAGGAAGCGTTGAAGGCTAAAACGGAAGCTGCACTGGCGAACAGCCAAAAAGAGGTGGCATCGGCTGCCGATTCTTCTGCTTTGTTTTTCAATGCCTTGCATGGAACCGACTCTAAAATCAGCATCCAGAATAATGTAGCGGAAATCACTTTCACAACCAAAGGCGGACGTGTCTATTCAGCCATGCTGAAAGATTATATGGCACAAGACAAAAAGACGCCGGTCATGTTGTTCGACGGTGACGATGCTTCGATGAACTTCAACTTCTACAACAAGGCAGGAGCCATCCAGACCAAAGATTATTTCTTTGAAGCTGTGAACAAGACGGACAGTAGTGTTACAATGCGTCTGGCTGCGGATAGCGCAAGCTATATCGATTTCATCTATACGCTGAAACCGGATAGCTACCTGATGAACTTTGAAATCAAAGCGACAGGCATGGAAGACAAGTTGGCTAGTACTAAGTATGTGGACATCGACTGGTCACAACGTGCCCGCCAACTGGAAAAAGGATTCACTTATGAGAATCGTCTGTCGGAACTGACTTATAAAGTAACAGGTGACAATGTAGACAATTTGTCTGCTGCCAAAGATGACAACCAGGATTTGCCGGGACGCATTGATTGGGTAGCTTTCAAGAATCAGTTCTTCTCGTCTGTATTTATCGCTGAACAGGATTTCGACAAGGTTTCCGTTAAGTCAAAAATGGAGCAACAGGGAAGCGGATATATCAAAGATTATTCTGCTGAAATGAATACTTTCTTTGATCCGTCAGGCAAAGAACCGACAGAGATGTACTTCTACTTCGGTCCGAACCACTTCAAGACGTTGAAAGCGCTGGATAAAGGACGTGACGAGAAATGGGAGCTTCACCGACTGGTTTACCTGGGTTGGCCGCTGATTCGCTGGATTAACCAGTTTATCACGATCAACGTATTCGACTGGTTGTCCGGTTGGGGATTGAGCATGGGTATCGTTCTGTTGATTCTGACTATTATGGTGAAAGTGCTGGTTTATCCGGCTACCTGGAAAACGTACATGTCTTCTGCCAAGATGCGTGTATTGAAACCGAAAATTGATGAAATCAACAAGAAATATCCCAAGCAGGAAGATGCAATGAAGAAACAGCAGGAGGTGATGAGCCTTTACAGCCAATACGGGGTAAGCCCGATGGGTGGCTGTCTGCCGATGTTATTGCAGTTCCCTATCCTGATGGCTTTGTTTATGTTCGTGCCGAGTGCTATCGAGCTGCGTCAACAGAGTTTCTTGTGGGCGGACGACCTTTCTACTTATGATGCGTTCATCACATTCCCATTCCATATTCCGTTCCTGGGTAACCATCTTAGCTTGTTCTGCTTGCTGATGACGGTGACCAACGTATTAAATACGAAGTATACAATGTCTATGCAGGATACCGGAGCGCAGCCACAAATGGCAGCTATGAAATGGATGATGTATCTGATGCCGATTATGTTCTTGTTCGTCTTGAACGATTATCCGTCAGGTTTGAACTATTACTACTTCGTGTCAACGCTGATTAGTGTGGGTACTATGATTCTGCTTCGTAGAACGACTGACGAAACCAAATTGCTGGCTATTCTTGAAGCGAAAAAGAAAGACCCGAAACAAGTGAAAAAGACCGGATTTGCTGCTCGCCTGGAGGCGATGCAAAAGCAACAAGAGCAATTGCAGCAGCAAAGACAGAATAAAAAATAAGGAGTAATTCCCGAAATCTATTCTAAGAAAGCCGGACACCTATTTTGGTCGCCCGGCTTTCTTTCTCTAAAAAATAAAATAGGATGAAAACTAAATATTCGTATAAACAAATCTGGACGATTGCCTACCCTATCCTAATCAGTCTGATTATGGAGCAGATGATCGGTATGACGGACACGGCCTTTCTGGGACGTGTAGGGGAAATCGAGCTGGGTGCTTCTGCTATTGCAGGCGTATATTACCTTGCCATTTTTATGATGGCATTCGGCTTCAGCATCGGTGCACAGATATTAATAGCCCGTCGCAACGGAGAAGGAAACTACAAGGAAATCGGCCCGATTTTCTATCAGGGTGTTTATTTCCTGCTTGTAATTGCTGTGGTCTTATTTACGCTCTCCATCGTATTCTCACCTCATATCCTTAAAAATATCATTTCGTCTCCTCATATTTATGATGCAGCCGAAAGTTATATTCATTGGCGTGTATATGGGTTCTTCTTCTCCTTTGTTATGGTGATGTTCCGCGCTTTCTTTGTAGGCACGACACAAACCAAAACATTGACGTTGAACTCGATTGTGATGGTACTTTCGAACGTGGTGTTCAACTATATCCTGATTTTCGGTAAATTCGGTTTCCCGCAACTGGGAATTGCCGGTGCTGCCATCGGTTCTTCACTGTCTGAAATGGTATCGGTGATTTTCTTTATTATCTATACGTGGAAACGGATTGACTGCAAGAAGTATGCATTGAATATACTGCCTAAATTCCAAGGGAAAACATTGAAACGAATACTGAACGTCTCCGTATGGACCATGATTCAGAACTTTGTTTCCCTGTCTACCTGGTTCATGTTCTTTCTGTTCGTGGAACATTTGGGAGAACGTTCTCTGGCAATCGCCAACATTATCCGTAACGTGTCGGGTATCCCGTTCATGATTGCGATGGCATTTGCAGCTACTTGCGGCTCACTGGTAAGTAACCTGATCGGTGCAGGCGAACAGGATTGTGTACGGGGAACTATCAGGCAGCACATTCGGATCGGATATCTGTTTGTATTGCCGATTCTGGTTTTCTTCTGCCTGTTCCCGGATCTGATTCTTCGTATCTATACGGATATGCCGGATTTAAGGGCTGCATCCGTGTCTTCACTATGGGTATTGTGTTCTGCTTACCTGGTGTTGGTGCCTGCCAATGTTTATTTCCAGTCGGTATCAGGTACGGGAAATACTCGAACAGCACTGGCTATGGAACTTTGTGTGTTGGTTATTTATGTGGCATATTCTGCATATTTTATCCTGCACCTGCGAATGGATATCGCATTTGCCTGGACAACGGAATGTGTGTACGGTACTTTTATACTGATGTTCTGCTACTGGTATATGAAGAAAGGAAACTGGCAGAAAAAGAAGATTTAAATCCTTTTTTCACTATCTTCGCAAGAAAATAAACATTTTATAAAATATATGAGACAAGCTAATTTAATTATGATGTCGGCAGCAATGTTGTTAGCTGCCTGCGGAGGAACCAAAGACGCAGGCAAGACAGATCAGGTGCTTATCGAGAAATCGGATATTAAGATCGAAGGGAAGCGCATGACTCCCGAAGCACTTTGGGCTATGGGACGTATCGGCGGATTCGCTGTATCGCCCGACGGAAAGAAAATTGCGTATACGGTAGCGTATTACAGCGTACCGGAAAACAAGAGTAACCGCGAAGTTTTCGTGATGAACGCAGACGGAAGCGAAAACCAACAAATCACTCGTACCCCGTATCAGGAAAATGAGGTGACTTGGATTAAGGGAGGCACCAAACTGGCATTCTTAAGTAATGACAACGGAAGCAGCCAGCTTTATGAAATGAATCCGGATGGTAGCGGACGCAAGCAGCTGACCAACTACGATGGAGATATCGAAGGATATTCCATCTCACCGGATGGCAAAAAACTGCTATTTATTTCACAAGTAAAGACGAAAGAAAGCACTGCTGATAAGTATCCGGACCTGCCGAAAGCCACCGGTATCATCGTTACCGACCTGATGTACAAACATTGGGATGAATGGGTGACGACCGCTCCGCATCCTTTCATTGCCGACTTTGACGGTAACGGTATTTCCAATATCGTGGATATTCTGAACGACGAACCGTATGAAAGTCCGATGAAGCCTTGGGGTGGCATTGAGCAACTTGCCTGGAATATGACTTCGGACAAAGTGGCTTATACCTGTCGCAAGAAAACAGGGCTGGAATATGCTGTTTCTACCAATTCGGATATTTATGTGTATGATCTGAATACAAAGAAAACGGATAATATCACCGAAGAAAACAAGGGGTATGACACCAATCCGCAATACTCTCCGGATGGCAAGTACATTGCATGGCAAAGCATGGAGCGCGATGGATACGAAGCTGATCTGAACCGTTTGTTTATCATGAATCTGGAAACCGGAGAGAAGCGTTTTGTCAGCAAAGCATTTGAGTCTAATGTGGATGCGTTTGTCTGGGGCAACGATGCCAAGACCATCTATTTTACAGGTGTATGGCACGGAGAAACTCAGATTTATTCTCTTGACCTGACGAATGATTCTGTAAAGGCGATTACTTCGGGTATGTATGATTATGAAGGGGTAGCACTCTTCGGTGACAAACTGATTGCTAAACGCCACTCAATGAGTATGGGTGATGAGATCTATGCGGTAGCATTGGATGGTTCTGCCACTCAACTGACACAGGAGAACAAGGAGATTT
>ERZ839947.1503-NODE-1503-length-21518-cov-4.436472_pt1 | contig 21518 bp, 15 predicted proteins | sample MGYA00519908_ERZ839947 | MGnify/ENA primary metagenome ERZ839947 (study PRJEB31850, sample SAMEA3708857) | human gut metagenome | biome: human gut; feature: human-associated habitat; material: faeces | place: China | collected 2014 ... | reverse complement strand
TCCTCAAAAAACATTGCGCCATCATGGACAAATATGACAAGGATAAAAAAATCGCCCTTTTACTCGACGAATGGGGAACTTGGTGGGACGAAGAACCCGGAACCATCAGAGGACACCTCTATCAGCAAAACACATTGCGCGACGCTTTCGTTGCCTCTTTGAGCCTTGACGTATTTCATAAATACACCGATCGTCTGAAAATGGCAAATATCGCACAAGTTGTCAATGTACTTCAATCCATGATTCTGACAAAAGGAAAAGAGATGGTACTGACTCCCAGCTATTATGTTTTCAAAATGTATAAGGTACATCAAGACGCCACTTATCTCCCTATCGACCTGGAGTGTGAAAAGATGAATGTACGCGATAACCGTACCGTACCGATGGTAAGCGCCACAGCCTCCAAAGACAAAAACGGTGTTATCCATATTTCCCTTTCAAACGTAAATGCCGATGAAACACAGGAAATCACCATCAATCTGGGAGACACAAAGGCAAAGAAAGCTACCGGAGAAATCCTGACCTCTGCAAAACTCACCGATTACAATTCTTTTGAAAATCCTAATATTGTAAAACCGGCACCCTTCAAAGAGGTAAAAATCAATAAAGGCACAATGAAGGTGAAACTTCCTGCTAAATCTATTGTTACATTAGAGTTACAGTAATTTAAGGGCAAATACTTATTGTACCACAAACAAAAAGACTGTTGAATTGGTAATAAAAAAGATAGCACTTTAGGATTGTTAAATCCACATAAAGAGTTATCTTTGCCAACAATCTGACAGAAATCAATTAATTTTTAATGATATGAACGATAATAAACTTATGAATCGTGCAGCGGATAACATCCGTATTCTCGCTGCTTCAATGGTTGAAAAAGCCAATTCCGGTCATCCGGGTGGTGCCATGGGTGGTGCTGACTTTATAAATGTACTCTTTTCTGAGTTTCTAGTATACGATCCTGAAAATCCCCGCTGGGAAGGACGTGACCGTTTCTTTCTCGATCCGGGTCACATGTCTCCCATGCTCTATTCCACATTGGCATTGACAGGTAAATTCACATTGGATGAATTGAAAGAATTCCGTCAATGGGGAAGCCCCACTCCGGGACATCCTGAAGTAGACATCATGCGCGGTATAGAAAATACTTCCGGTCCGTTGGGGCAGGGACACACCTTCGCAGTAGGTGCCGCTATTGCTGCCAAATTCCTCAAAGCCCGGTTCAACGAGGTGATGAACCAGACAATCTATGCTTACATCTCCGACGGTGGTATCCAGGAAGAAATTTCTCAAGGTGCCGGACGCATTGCCGGTGCACTGGGTCTGGACAATCTGATTATGTTCTATGACTCCAACGATATCCAGCTTTCTACTGAAACGAAAGATGTAACCGTTGAAGATACTGCCATGAAATATGAAGCATGGGGATGGAACGTACTTAGCATCAACGGTAATGATCCTGACGAAATCCGCGCAGCAATCAAAGAAGCACAGGCTGAAAAAGAACGCCCGACACTGATTATCGGTAAAACGGTTATGGGTAAAGGTGCACGCAAGGCAGACGGCAGCAGCTATGAAGCCAACTGCGCTACACACGGTGCTCCTCTCGGTGGCGACGCTTATGTAAATACAATCAAGAATTTGGGTGGTGATCCTACTAACCCGTTCGTTATATTCCCGGAAGTAGCCGAACTGTATGCAAAACGTGCAGAAGAGCTGAAGAAAATTGTAGCTGAAAAATATGCTGCAAAAGCTGCATGGGCGAAAGCAAACCCGGAACAAGCTGCCAAACTGGAACTTTTCTTCTCGGGCAAAGCTCCGAAAGTGGACTGGGCTGCTATCGAACAGAAAGCTGGTAGCGCTACTCGTGCTGCATCTGCCACTGTACTGGGCGCACTTGCCACACAAGTAGAAAACATGATCGTTGCTTCTGCCGACCTTTCTAACTCTGACAAGACTGACGGTTTCCTGAAAAAGACTCATTCTTTCAAGAAAGGTGATTTCAGCGGAGCATTCTTCCAGGCAGGTGTATCAGAATTGTCGATGGCTTGTATCTGTATCGGTATGTCACTCCACGGTGGTGTAATCGCTGCTTGCGGTACATTCTTCGTATTCTCCGATTACATGAAACCTGCCGTACGTATGGCTGCTTTGATGGAACAACCGGTGAAATTCATCTGGACACACGACGCATTCCGCGTAGGTGAAGACGGTCCTACTCACGAACCGGTAGAACAGGAAGCACAAATCCGCCTGATGGAAAAACTGAAGAACCACAAGGGACACAACTCTATGTTGGTACTTCGTCCGGCCGATGCAGAAGAAACAACTATTGCATGGAAACTTGCCATGGAAAATATGTCCACTCCGACAGGATTGATCTTCTCTCGCCAGAATATTGCCAACTTACCGGCAGGAACTGATTACGAACAGGCAGCTAAGGGTGCTTATATCGTAGCAGGTTCTGATGAAAACCCGGATGTAATCCTGGTAGCTTCAGGTTCTGAAGTTGCTACATTGGTAGCCGGTACAGAATTGCTTCGCAAAGATGGCGTAAAGGTACGCATTGTATCTGCTCCGTCTGAAGGTCTGTTCCGTAACCAACCGAAAGAATATCAGGAAGCTATCCTTCCGGCAGATGCGAAGATTTTCGGTATGACTGCCGGTCTGCCTGTCACTCTTCAAGGTCTGGTAGGTTGCCACGGTAAAGTTTGGGGATTGGAATCTTTCGGTTTCTCTGCTCCTTACACTGTATTGGATGAGAAACTTGGATTTACTGCCGAGAACGTATATAACCAAGTAAAAGCAATGCTCTAATGAAAACAATCGGATTAGCATGCGACCATGCCGGTTTTGAACTGAAAGAATATGTTCGCGGCTGGCTGGAAGTAAAAGGCTGGGCTTACAAGGATTTCGGAACCAACTCTACCGCTAGCGTAGACTATCCGGATTATGCTCATCCGCTGGCTCTTGCAGTGGAATCGGGAGAATGTTATCCCGGTATCGCTATCTGTGGCAGTGGAAACGGAATCAATATGACGCTGAACAAGCACCAGGGAATTCGTGCTGCTCTCTGCTGGAATGCAGAAATTGCGCACTTGGCTCGTCAGCACAACGACGCTAATGTTCTGGTCATGCCGGGACGCTTCATCAGCACTGAAGAAGCGGATATGATTTTGACAGAGTTCTTCTCTACAAAATTTGACGGTGGTCGCCATCAGAACCGTATTGATAAAATTCCGGTAAAATAAAGCCTGAAGATAAATCAAATATGAGTAAAGCTGTTCTTCTTTCTGAAGGGCAGCTTTATTTTTATGTAAATATCATATAAACCAATGAAATAAGATCCATCCTTACATATCATCTAAAAAACAAACCGGCAATAAACTGATAACAGAAATAACCGCAAACAACAAACTTCAGAAAAGTTCCCAATATGAATCCGATTAATGAGCCGAATCCGGATTTAAGTGCCTGAGAAAATTCCTTATTTCCCAATAGCTCACCAATCACAGCTCCGAGGAAAGGCCCGAGAATAATACCCCAAGGTAAGAAAAGAAGTCCGACTAGCGTTCCGATAATACATCCCCAGTTTCCCCATTTACTACCACCACTATACTTACTCCCGAGCATTGGCGAAAAATAATCTAACACCTGCAATACAGCTACAATTAATAACCAAACGATCAATTGTGTCGTAGTATATTCCACCTTATCCGTGAAATGAAGAATGACTAATCCCAAATAAGCAATGGGAGGACCGGGAAGAAACGGAAGGATACAACCTGCTAACCCAGCTATCATACAAAGGGCACTAATCACAATCAAAATAATGTCCAGCATAGTCTATACATTTTAATATCTGCACAAAAATACAGTAACTTTCAGTAAATACAAGCTAACATCAAGAATTATTTCCCCTCCCTTCACCTTTCTCCTGCCATCGCTTTATTCATCGGAGATTGCAGGTGAAGGGCACACCCTTCACCATTGTTTCACAATGAATCTGTCATCGACGGTATCATTGATTTACACATCCGGGCATTTTTTCTATTTCAAACCTCCCCTCCTAATATAAAAAAGCCTACCTTTGTCAACCAAGCGATTCAATAATAAAAAAAATGAACGATAACAAATTAAAAAACAAACCGGTACCTTACAACTATGCCCGTTGTTTCAACGAACACTGTCCGAAAGCACCTGATTGCCTGCGCCATGTCGCAGCATTACATACCACAGCCGATACTTCTTTTATCAGCATCGTAAATCCCGGCAGTATTCCGACCGACAGCACTGCTTGTCCTTACTTCAAGACTGCCGAAAAAATGCACGTAGCTTGGGGAATCAGTCATCTATTGGATAAAGTACCCTTCAAAGATGGAACCAGTATCCGCAACCAACTGATAAGTCATTTCGGCAAAAACCTTTATTACCGTTTCTACCGGGAAGAACGTCCCATCACTCCCAATGACCAAGCCTTCATCTGTCAACTCTTCCGCCGGAAAGGAATTATGGAAGAACCTGCCTTTGACAGCTACACTGACGAATATAATTGGTAAAGCTACGCTCTAAATAGTTTTTCCCGGTGTGAAACTTTTGGTTTCATGCCGTGGAACTAAAAGTTTCAGGCGCTAGAAACTAAAAGTTTCACACCGGGAAACCAGTAGTTTCACACCGAGAAACTAATAGTTTCAAATAGGGAAACTAACAGTTTCAAGGCATGAAACAAGAAAAAGACTCGGATCATGCCAACATTGTACGATGTATCTTTGTTTTTTTTATATTATGAATACAAACATCAGAAAAATACTAAATGACAAGTACGGGCTTTTCGAGAAAGACATAAATATATTACTTGAAAAGTTTACAAGGCTTTCTCTGAAAAAGAAAGAGACCATCCTGCAGGAGGGTCAAGCAGATCATTATATCTATTTTGTAGAGAAAGGGATCGTAAAAAGTACAATTTTTAGAGAAGGCAGAGAATTTATCGTATTCTTTGCACTAGAGAATGAGGTTCCTTTTAGTTCGCCCGATTTGATTCATAGCGGACAATCCTTATACACTTTAGAGACGATAGACGATTGCATTTTGTGGAGAATCTCCCGTAAAGACTTGGCTGACCTATTTGGAACATCTATTAATCTATCCAATTGGGGAAGAATGCTTCTCCAGGAATGGCTTGCAGTATCTTCTTCCTATTTTTCATCCATCCACTGGATGAGTAAGAAAGAGCAATATCAGTACTTACTTGAGAAAATGCCTCAACTTGTACAAAGATTGTCTATGAGAGATCTTTCCGCATGGCTGGATATAACTCCACAGTCTTTGAGCAGAATCAGAGCCGATATTTATTAATTACCCTTTGGTAACTTTTCGTTCTTCCGGTTGGCCTACCTTTGCGCTCAAATTTTAAATACGTATGATATGAAAAGTTTAAAAGGTATTATTTATGCCATGATTTCATCAGGCACATTTGGTCTCATTCCATTATTCACTATCCCACTAATGGGAGATATGGGGATGAATGAATCCAACATTCTTTTTTATCGTTTTCTGTTTTCAACTCTTATGATGGGAGCAGTATGCCTCATACATAAAAGTCCTTTAAGAGTCAATATGAAACATTTGATTTCCATCACTGGGTTAGGTGCTTTGTATGCTCTAACAGCGTTGTTCCTTATTTATTCCTACCATTATATAAGCAGTGGAGTGGCTACAACGATTCACTTCCTCTACCCTATATGCGTCAGCTTCCTGATGGTAGTATTTTTTAAGGAGCAAAAATCAAAGGCTTTGTTCCTGGCAGCTTCACTATCATTGATAGGCGTCGCATTCATGTGCTGGTCGGGAGGAAGCAGTATTCGATTAATGGGAGTCGGACTGGCAGCTCTTACCATATTGACCTACGGGATATATATTGTTTCCCTGAATCAATCGGGTTTAGGTAAACTGCCTGCTGAAGTACTTACATTCTATGTACTCCTGGGCGGCTGCATCATCTTCTTTATCTATAGTCTGTGTACAACGGGAATATCTGCCATTCCGGGTACAAAAGCCGGATTATATATCCTTGCACTGGCATTTCTATCAACAGTCATCTCGGATTTGACGTTGATTTTAGCAGTGAAGTATGCAGGCTCCACCACAACAGCCATCCTTGGCTCGATGGAACCGCTGGTTGCAGTTGTTGTAGGAGTATTAGTCTTTGCGGAACATTTTTCATTTCAATCTTTGGCCGGTTTATTACTTATATTACTATCTGTCATTATTGTCATATTAGCCGACCAACGAAAGAAATCGCAGAAGATACCAGAAAAAGAAATTGTTCAGTCACATTAAGGAAGTTCTGGTGAAGGGGCGGGGGAAGCATAGGGCTTCACCCGCTATTGCTGATGAATAAAGAGATACAGAAAATGTTGTAAGAGTGAAGGAGATATCTTTAAAAAGATGTTTTGTCGATATTTTCAATTAATATTATATATTTGTAAAATGATGGACAAAGAAATAACAGATAAAAATCTACATTATAAGGAGTTTGAAGGGAATAAATAAAGCCTCCGACTGTCACTAAAGATTCTGTATATACTGACGGGGAGATACTCCCATTTTTCTCTTAAAAACCTCCCTAAAGTTCTTGGCGTCATTGAACCCACACTCCGTACAAACCTGATTTACATTTGTCTTACCTTCCATAAAGCATTGCACAGCTTTGTAAATACGATATTCATTGATAAACTCAATGACAGACTTACCTGTCAGACCTTTTATTTTCTTATAAAGTGAAGAGTGGCTCATTCCGAGCTTATCAGAAAGTAATATTACATCAAACTCTGTATTCATTAAGTTTTCATCTATTATCAACTTACATCTATACAGGAACTTCTTCTCCTCTTTCGAATAGTTTGTCTTTGAATCCATGACAAACGAAGTGATGTTTGTAGACTCCGACTGTGAAAGCAAATGCTCAATACGTTTCTTCAGGAATTTCATAGAAACAGGCTTTGTCAGATACGCATCCGCTCCATGATCGAACACGGCCAGCATATCATCTTCCGCCGTTTTCGCCGTAAACATGATAACAGGAATCTGGGCTATACTTTTATCTTCCCGAAGCGCAGTAAGAAATTCCAATCCATTCATTCTAGGCATCATGATATCACAGATTATCAAATCGGGATTAAACTCTCTCACGGCAGATAGCCCATCAATTCCATTATAGGCCTTTACTATTTTATAGTCCTGTGATAAATAACGTTCCATTATTTCCACCGTTTCTTTCTCATCATCAATGACTAAAATAATATGTGGTGCGGTAGGATCATGTACAACATGCACACTATTAGTCGCCACTTCTCCCTCATCTGTCAATATCGGATTTGGCAGTTCTTTCTGTTCTACCACTCCCGAGATCTTTTTAGGAATGGTAAAAGTAAATTTAGACCCCATATTTATTTCACTCTCTACAGTTATGCTTCCGCCATGCAATTCCACCAAGTGTTTGACAAATGCCAACCCAATGCCATCCCCCATCGGATTGTGCTCATCAACTTGAAAGAAACGGTCAAAAATCTGTGTGTGATGTTCTTTCTTTATTCCTATTCCATTGTCTTCGACAATAAAGACAACTTCTTTCTCTTTTTCCTGAATACTTAAAGTGATCTTCCCCCCTTCGAGTGTGTACTTCACCGCATTTCCTATCAGATTGGACAAGATAGTCTCCAGTTTCTCCGGATCAAACGCCAAATAAATATCCTGCGAGGAAGGAAGAAATAATAGTATTATGTTTTTCTGCTCACACAAGGCTTCATAGTCGGCTATGAGATCTTTATAAAATGTAACCACATTGGAACTATGTAACTCAAGCGTCAGTTTCCCCGCCTCCAATTTTCTAAAATCAATAATACGGCTAATTAACTTATTTAATCTCATAGCATTCCGGTGCATGGCTATCAAATAAGATTTAGGGATTTGAATACTACTCTTATCAGATGTCAATAACTCCTCCAAAGGAGCAGTAATCAAGAAAATGGGGGTACGAAGCTCATGAGTGATATTAGTATAAAAGCTTAGTTTGGCTTCATTAATACTCTTGGCTGTGTTTTTCTCTAATTCTTTCAACTGTAGAGAGTGTTTGTTTTCCAGTTCATGGTTGTACAAGAAGAGAATTAAACAGAATCCTCCTAAAGAAAGAAGAGACCATAAAACCAATGCTGGCGTACTTTTCCACCAGGGAGGAGTAACTATAATCTGCAACGTCGTACATGCTTCGTTCCATTCTCCCTTACTATTGGTAGAACGTATATGGAAAGTATATTTGCCTGGAGGAATGTTGGTGTACGACACTTTTCGTTCATGTGTATACTGCCACACTTTATCAAATCCTTCCAAATAATACGAAAACTGTATCTTATCCGGTGATTCCAATTCCGGTATTGAGTAGTAAATCGTAAAGAATGTTTTATCATAAGGCAATTTTACCTCTTTTTGACCTTGCTTATATTCATGCTCCACCTCAATCTGCCCGTCATATAACTGAAAGTCTATCAATGTGATTGGTTTAAAGGAACTTTTAAAAGAGATTTCAGTCGGTTTGAAGAAGACTATTCCCTTAGTAGTCCCGAAGTACATAATATTCCCGTTCTTAAAACAAGCATTGTAATTGAACTGGGTAAACTTCTGATTATCCTCTTTCCCTAGTTTCATAAATTGGGTTTTCTCCGGGTCGAAATGGAATAATCCGTTGTAAGTGCCCAACCACAAACAATTTTTGGCATCCTCCATTATACTAATTATATCCGGATTCGTCAATCCATGTATCTCGTTGTAAGAGGTTACATCACCCGTTTTTTCATCCAACAAATTCAACCCGGAACCAGCGGTACTAAACCATATTCTATGACGTGAATCAATATAGATATTATTGATAACATTGCTGGGTATATGCGAGCCTTTATCATCCCAATGATAACGTTTGACTATGTTTCCTATGCTGTTTAGACGATACAGTCCATAGGCTCTCGAAGACACCCAGATATCCTCATTATCAATGAAAATATCTGAAGCATATTGTACCTTGTTCTGCTGAATGATGAAAACTTCTTTTTCCTTATCAAAGCAATATACCCCCATTCGACCTCCTACCCATAAATGTCCTTTATGATCGTCACGAATCACCCATGCCTGATTGTCTTCATCGGGAAGCGAATATGATTTGAAACTCTTGCTTTTTACATCAAAACGACACAATCCTCCCCCAAAAATACCCAACCATACATATTGATTATCGCCCGATATGGAAAGTACATTATTACCTGATATCCGGCTATTGGTTGTTGTATATACTGTAGTTTTCTCCAAAGTCTCATCATACACATTGAGTCCTCCGCCGTCCAATCCAAAATAGAAAATGTTGTCCGGTGCTTCATAGATAGCTGCTACAAAATTATTAGATAACTGCTTCTTCTCACGAGTGTAAGTGCCGAACCAATCGTTGTGTTTGCTATAATAATTAATTCCCCCACGATAAGTTCCTACCCATAAGTTTCTATCCCGGTCCACACAAAGTGAATAAACCACATCGCTACTGATATTTGTATTTTCCTGTGTGACAAAGTTTCTCCCATTCTTATCTTCTATCACTAGTCCGTTACCATCTGTTCCAAACAAAACACCGGCTTCGTAAGCAACGATTGATTTTACATTGGCAGGGGCCTCAAACGGTTGCAATTCAAACCGATCATTCTTAATACGTAAGACTTGTGTTGACTTACCCAAACCATATCCAATATAAATAAAATCATTATCCTCATCATAAGAAATTACATCCGCTGCATAGGGGATTTTTTGACTGATGTTACTGACAATATTTCCGTTGGCAGGATTGAGTAAAAAGATTCCGTTAAAATTCTGCGCAATAATATATCGATCTTTATAGGAAGTAGCCTGCATCCATAAACTTTGCGGCTTAAATACACACTTGTTAAAATGATAATTTTCTGTCAACACCATCAATTCATTACTCAACACATATATGGAAGAATTCATCACGAAAATATTTTGGATATATCCCAATATATCTTGTTTTCCATTAGAAGAGTCGTCTACAGAACAATTGTAAAACTTATGATTATCAAACGAAAAGAAGAATAAACCATATTCGGTTCCAACCCAAATACCATTATCCACAGGCAGTATGCAGGTTATATGATTTCTTGCGACAAAGAAAGATTTATTAGTGTCATGGCGAAATACCGTAAAGTTTACCCCGTCAAACCGGCACAAACCATCAAATGTGCCAAACCACATAAAGCCTTGCTTATCCTGCGCTATACATTTCACCGTATTATTAGGCAAACCATTAGAGGTATCCAATATTCTAAAATTCTGTGCATATCCTGAAAGAGATAATAAAGACAGAATTCCCACAAATATATAACGCATGACTGTTCGCATAAGCTCTATTTTTTTATTTTTCCGCCAAAGATAGTATTGTCTTTTTGTTCTACCAACTTTAGATCAAATAGCAACTCATCTATATGTTGATAGCAGCCATCAAATATACGTACTATATCAGGCTGGATAATAGGAATGTACTCTTGTCTCCCTTTATAAAAAGCGACGGGATATTCTCTGTCATCTGCTCCGGACGAAGCAAAAATGCAAGCTCCCATATCATTCGAGAAAGAGGTAATCAATGTTTCAAAAGATTCTCCGGTTGCCAGATTTGCCGCTAATTTCACATTGTTATATTTTGCTCTCAATACACGATAAACAGCAAGTACTTCCACTGGCCTTGCCAAAAGTCTGGATGGATAAAATCTATGAGAACTGTTTTGTAACAGTACGGTAATGCCATATTCCGATGCCAGTTGAATAAAATGCGACATTCCTTCTACCATGCTCTCTTCCGGTGTACGCAGGAAGTCTTTTCTCCACATCTCAGGACGCATATGAGTACCGATAATAATCTTATCAATTCCCATTACCGACATTTTTTCGAATAACTGATGATACAAATGAACTGTACGTTCATAGGAGTCTTCCAGTTCGGAGAGCCAAGTCATCCCCGGATAATTATTCATTTCCCGGGACAAATCAACAATTATCTTCATCCCATATCCATCTATCTTCTGCTTTTCGGCTTTACAAGTCTCCATACTTCGTGCCAGCAGATAGGCAGCATCTAGCTTAACCCCACCGAAATGCATAGCATATAGTAAGTTTTCTTTCAAGACTTCCGTTATATCCCGCTGCGTGTCATGGTGTGAGAAATAATATACCTCGTTCATTGGTTTTATCTTATCTGGACAGACGATTGTTGGACGAGTGCCGAATGTTTCTTTTATCTTCGACCGGACCGAATCTGTAAATTCTGCAGGAATGACCAACATAGTAATATTACCGGATGCCTTTACCCTATCAAACAGCCGTTGTATCAACAGAGGATCTTTATCTGATGCCACCTGAAACGATTTATCAAATTCTATGGCAAACTGCATTTGTTTCAAGTTAAACCACCATACCTGTTCCTGAAAAGACATGCTATCAACAGCCAGAATATTGTCCCAGGAGATTTTCACTCCGCAGTAAGAATCAAAAAAAGAGGGGACACAATGCAATTTATCAGAAAGACCGACCAAGGAACCTACTGGAAGAAAACGCCGGTCGACTTTCTCCTCCATAGTAACTTTGGGAAGTTTCACTATTTTCCTACTATCTTCATCTATCTTGATTCGAAACAGCCTCACATCGGCTGCTGCAATGGTATTCTTATCGTTTCTGCCGAGAGCTGTCTGTTCATAGCCTTCGGGCAAGTAACCCGGCTTACCTGTAATATCCCTAACAGGATGCAACTCTTCTATCTTTCGAATTGAACCGATTTCACTCTTAATATCAAAATGTCTCGGAACCAGACTATGATTATAAATACCTAATAAATAATTCCCATCCTTTTCAACATTTACGATATAACCCAGTGAATCGCCTACGGAAAACATGGATGTCTTCCTGAAAGTACGATCAAAATAATCTTTTATTTGTTCGGTAAACACATTATCGGCTGTCATACCCATGTTTGGGGATTCGAGAACAGAAAGTTTCCCTTTTCCAAAATCATACTCTTTCACATGAAACGACTCCGATGCAACGTCAGAGGGTAGAAATGGAAATAACTTCCTGAAATTCCCGGCGGTCATAATCACTTGTCCACCATCATTCATATACTGAGTTAGTTTGTCAGAGACTTCCGGCAAATCGGTAGAAATTTCTCCGGCAACTACCACAATGGCATAACGCTTCAAAACAGACGCTCGAGTGTCTGAAAGCAGAACATCTGCGACATCCCCGTAAGGGGTATTACACAACCCTCCATATTCATTTTTATGCAACCCCACCTCATCATAACCCGGATAAAACATCTTAAATAAATTATGTGCAAAAAAGTCACCAGTCTGATAAGGCAGGAAAGTCCAGACTTTATATTTCTGTTCATAAGGTTCGGAAGGAGGCATCCACCCTGAAAAGAAATCCATCAAAAACGCTATCGGAGTATATTGAGGCCCGCTCCTTGGGTATTTTTCTACAAAATTCTGCATATCTGTCTGGAGTACACCTATCGGACTAAGTTGATATTTTTCGTCTGTTTGTTCATACCACGAACTTTCAAAACCTAAAATGGCAGCATTATATTGGTATTGAGTCAATAGCATTCGCTTCATCCATGCCAGACTATTTCCCTTTGATGGTCCGTGACTCTCTTTTTCCGGACCGTATGTTTTATATCCCCAACTATTGAAAACTGAAATATCTCCGTACCACAATGTGCCGTATTGTTTGCAAGCTCCCCGTATAAATGAGTATTGCACTTGTGGATTACTAGTATACGTTTTATTCTGGCATTCAGCACCGGCACTGGTTATAAATCCTTCTTTAATAGGATAATGCCAAAACCATTTCACCGAAAGTTGACTTATAATATCCCCTTGGCTACGAGCTGCCTTGTGCATATATCTGATACAATTCAGATATCTTTCTTTATAATTATCCGACATCGGATAATCTATCGACCTCGAATCAGCCCAATAACGACCATCCTGTTCGCCCAAATCAAATCCCAGATACCTGTCTCCCAAAATCTCTTTCATCATATCGGCCTTCCAGCTCTCCACCCGGAATTGTCCGAAAGAACCATTAGGAGGCGTACCCGGTCCGAAAGCATTGATATTAAACAAATAATATCCTTTTTCTTTCATATAAGTCAGTGATTTCCTCAATGCCTCCGGTTCCATCAGAAAATGTGAGTAATTAGGCCGCATCACCTTGGCTCCTTTTATCCAATAAGGAGCTTTTTCACGAATTGTACCAAAGTCTTCACTCCACCCTCTGCCGCCTACAAACTGCACCTTGTTGTGAAAGGTTTGCCATGTGGGAACAGCAAAAGCTCTCCGTGTATAATCAGGATATTCTTCCGGTTCTACATAATACGGATACACTTTTACAGCAGGTATCGACTGTCCACATAACTGAGTGCAAAGAATATTTGCAAACAGCAGAAGGAGAAGTAAAGTCTTATTCATCAAAACTAGTATTATATATTAAAACTGCTTACCTGATTTTTACGGCACTAATGTCTTAGGAGATATATATTCAATTGCGAAATTGTCAATATACGCAGGTGCATTGCCGTAGGGCTCTACTTTAAGATTGAATTTCGTTCCAACCTCAAGAAAAGCTGTTTCAATCTCAAACCGGCTCCAATCGGAAGAGGCGTTATGATGCTTTGCATCACTAAAATCAGGAGCCATCCAGAAACCACCATCTGCTTTTTTAGTCATCAGGCTTATCTTATAGTATCCTTTCGTCAATGTTCCTCCCCAATCACACAACATCTGTATCTTGCCCGATATAATCTTTAATGACTTGCTTCCTTCAAAAGTTTCCTCAGCAGTCACTGTCGGGTTTCCTTCCGTATAATATCCTATTCTGTCTGCGCGGAAAGTCCACGGTTCTATTACTGAACCTACTGCAAGATCTTCATACGAATCTATAAAATAATAGGCTTTCTTCCCCTTGGCACTAATAGCTTTCTCTGATGCCCCATTCTGATTGACCGAGTAAACGCTGTATGTGCTTTCCTTTGATACAGACGAGTTATAATCTACAAAAGAGTACTCTTTCACATCTTTAGCGATCAACTCTTCTCCCCGATAGATAGTAAACGAATTCGCAAATCGTCCTCCTGTCCACTCCAATTTGCAACCTTCATAATTATTGCTGGTCGCTTTAAGAGTGATAGGAGCTCTCGGAAGATACTCACCCGGAACAGCATAACCAGAATCTGCCGCATACGTGTAGGATCTCCAACCTGCCGCGTTCTTGGCATAAATACGATACTCCACCATCGTATCTGGTGCATAAGGATCTTCATAGAAATCAGTAGTCAGGCTATCAGCAATCACTTTCATTCCTCTCACTACCATATAATAAGGAGCATCATCCATTTTTTTCCATTTCAGAAATACCGATGTATCTCCTTTCGACGCAGTACATTCGGTAGGGGATGCGGGACGGTTCAAATCGTATCCTTTATCATCATTACATCCTATATAAGCCACAGAACATAATAAAAACAGTATTAAGTATATCAGTTTTTTCATACTTCATTTCATTTAAAAGATTAATAGCCGGTATTATCTGGTAATAAATTCGGATTTACATCAACTGCGCTCTGTGGTAATGGCCATAGATAATGGTTAGGAGCCACAAACGTTTTAGTAGATCCCAAGTCGTAGCGCTTGTGTGCGGTAATATCCTTGAATACTTTTTCGGCAATCCCCCAACGACGAATATCAAAATATCTAAGACCTTCAAAAGCAAATTCCCATTTACGCTCCTGGCGGATGGTTTCGATCATTTCTGTCTGGGATTGTCCTCTGGCAACTACAGCTATTCCAGCACGCTTTCTCACAGCATCCAATATATCATAGACCGACTGATCTATCTCATTCAACTCTGCCTTAGCTTCGGCATACATCATTAAGACATCCGTATAACGAAGAATTATAAAATCGGATTCATCCTCCTTCAACCATTCCACTTTCGAGTCTTCATTCATATACCCTTTATCCAGATTGAAAGGATAATCCTCTGCCATTTTTGCACTGATAGTCGCTACCATCGTGTTATCAAACATGATTCCATTTACTTCTGACTGACCGGCAATATAAAATGTACTTTCAAACCTTGCTCCTCTATTTTTCCAGGGATGTTCCGGATCATATTTACTGGACCGGTCCGATGGTAATCCATCTATCATCGGATATGAGTCAATATAATCGGGAGATAATGCTGTGGTAGCCCAACTGCCATTCATACTGCCCTCTGCCAAACCGGGTACCTTTCCTCCAAAGGGAGTATTAAAAGTAGATCCTTGTTGAGAACCACCCGCCGTATATTTGAGGCAAAACAAAATCTCTGGATTATCCTCATTGTCATTCGAAAAGATTTTATCATAATCTTCCAGGAACATCACATTTTTAGATGTCTTGGCAATCTCCATTAATTCTAAAGCGGCATCAACCGTTTCTCTATAGTTCTTATTGTACAGATAGGCTCTGACTTTCATACCCATAGCAGACAATTTTGTCGCTCTTCCTTTCAAACCACTATAAGGAGTCTCTTCCAGATTATTAACCGCTATCGTTAAATCCGGAATTATCAACTTAGTGTTTATCTCATCGGCAGACGTTCTTGGTAATTTCGATTCGGCAGGAGTCAAAATCCGGTCAACAAGTGGTACGGCTCCCCAAAGACTACACAGACGGATATAGCAAATAGCGCGTACAAAATGAGCTTGTCCCAGAACTTCTTTTCTGACTTTCTCATCCAATTTACTTCCATTTCGTTCGAGCGCCTCTAAAATCGTATTTGCCCAATTGATCGTGTTATATAAATTACCCCATACACTTTGAATTCCCGATGTGTTTGGATTCAGTTTACCACATGAAATATCATACCAAGGCAAAGTCCAACTGTTTTTATAATATATGGCATCACCACAGACTTCCCAAAACAGATTTCCGGCATAAGACCCATCCAAGGCATCTTCTCCCAGAGGTCTCAACCCGGAATACAGGCCGTTGATTGCCAACTGAAAGTCGTTTTGATCCTGAAAGAAAGTTTCTTTCGAGATAGCATCTTCAGGATTCAAGTCTAATAAACTGTCACAGGCTGTAAAACAAGCCATAACAGAAAATAATAATGTTTTTAAATATATCTTTTTCATACTACAGTTCTCTTTTAGAAAGTTAAATCAATACCAAGCTTATAAGTAATAGCCTGTGGAATACCACCGCGTTCACCACCGTCATTAGTGCGCTCAGGATCAAATCCATCATAATTGGTCCATGTATACAAATTCTGCGCACTCACATAAACACGCAATTTGCTGAGATATAATTTCTTAAAGCAAGAAGACGGGAAATCATAACTAAGAGTTACATTTTTCAATCTCAAATAAGAGCGATTCATCAGGAAATAAGAGTTACTATAATCAGAGTTCGGACCGGAATTTACCCACAGGCGTGGATAATTATTATTAGGATTCTCAGGTGTCCATCGGTTCAACCAATGCGTTGCAATATTAGATCCCTGCCATGTGGGATAGTAATATTCGCAGGTTCCATAAGAGTAAGCATCTGCAAGTCCTTGCAAGTCAGCCGAAACCCGGAAACCTTTATAACCGAATGAAAGACTGCCACCAAATGTCCACGAAGGATATTGAGTTCCAAAAATCTGACGGTCATAAGCATCAATCACTCCATCCGGCTCACCTTTCGGACCACTAATATCTTCGAATATCAAATCGCCTGGGCCTGCACCCAACTGATGAGGGGTATTATCCACTTCTTCCTGACTCTGGAATATTTTTCCTGTCCATTTCAAAAGATAATAGGAATTAATCGGACTATTACGAGTAAGTATCTTCGAACCACTAATATGGCGGTCGGTCTCTCCCGTCAACTCCGGATTTATTGAAAGAACTTTATTTTTCACGTAAGACGCATTTCCTGTGACAGAAAAATCAAAGTTTCTGAACTTCTTTTGATAACTGGCTGTAATTTCAAATCCTTTGTTCTCAACTGCAGCCAGATTAGTCATCACCGAACTGAATCCTGTTTCATAAGGTAACGGAGTATTATAAAGAATGTCTGTCGTCTTGCGATAGAAATAGTCTCCTTCTATAGTAAGGTTGGAGTTCCACAGGTGCAGGTTAAAACCAACATCGGTAACAGCAGTCGATTCCCAGCGAATATCCGGGTTACCATAAGATGTAGCTTTTGCTCCCGTAACAATTTTATCACCCCACACATAATTGGCTCCTGAATATCCTACCTTTGCTATATAAGGGAAGTTGTCTCCTCCACCCTGATTACCCAGCTTACCCCAGGAAGCTCTTAATTTCAAAAAGTTCACAACCGGTATCGCTTTCATAAATTTCTCTTCAGTTAGTACCCAACCACCGGAAAATGAGGGGAAAATACCATACCTATTGTTCTTTCCGAATCGGGAAGAGCCATCTCTACGAATATTTGCCTCAAACAAATATTTATTGGCATAATTATAGTTGAGTCGCCCGAACTGTGAAATACCGGCACTCGATGAGATTTCACTACTATTATCTTTGGTTGTCGGGTCACCTGCCTGCAACACATGAATATAATTCGATTCGAACTGTCCTCTGGAAGTAGTTACCTTATCATAACGATTTGATTCATAACTGAATGCTACCATCAGATTGAAATCATGATTACCAAATTTCTTTGCATAATCTACCTGAACATACGGGTTTATACGATATGTCCGTGATGACCACAGTTCCATGCGTCCATAACCATAAAAACCTTCCAAATTACTACCTTCATACTTGGGATCCGATTCAATCTCTTTATATCTCCAGTTCTTAGCAATCGGGCGTCCATACCAACCATTATAATCATACAATGCCACTGTAGCATTGAAATCACCTTTCAGCCTCAGTCCTTCCAGAACCTCCCATTCAAGAAACATATTTCCAACAATGTTATTACTTGTCTGATGGATTTCATTAGATAACATGGAAGCCAACGGGTTACCATTTTGCACATCTCCGGTATAATTCAGAGTCGTATTATCGGGTAGTCCGAAACATCCGTCATCTGTATAAGGAGGATTCAAAGGTGTACCACGCATCACATCCAGCGCAAAAACATCTGTCACACTACCATTAGGAGTTCTCTGATCGCCATAGGTATAACCTAAGTTTGTCCCGATCTTTACTTTTGGCATAATCTCAGAGCTGATATTCAATCGCGCAGTGATACGTTTATATTGACCATCGGCTATAATTGAGCCTTGATCCATATACCCTAACGACATATAATATTGTGATTTCTGCGTCCCTCCTCTTGCACTCAAATTATACTCCTGTGTTTGTCCGGTCTTGAATAGCTCATCAAACCAATCCGTAGAACAAGTTTTCTTATAACTTGGAGTACGATACAGTTCTATAACCTCGTCGCTAAATGATGGTGTTAGTCCGGAGTTTACACGAGCTTCATTCATCAGTATCATAAACACCTCTGGATCTGTTATCATGTCAGGTTTACTTTGAGAGGTGATCTTTGCCCAGGACAATGAACTGTTGAAGTTAAAAGTAGCTTTCCCATCTTTATTTCCTTTTTTAGTAGCAATCAGAACTACCCCATTCGCAGCTTGCGAACCATAGATTGAAGCTGAAGCAGCATCTTTCAAAATCGAGATGCTTTCAATATCAGAAGGATTCAATAAATCCATACTATTCGATATCACTCCATCAATCAAAATAAGAGGACTAGTATTGTTAAGTGTACCTAAACCACGAATCGTAATCTGAGCCCCATCTGCACCTGCAATACCTGTTGACTGCGCAATATGCACTCCGGCAATTTTTCCTGCTAAACTTTGTGAAGCACTTGTTATCGGCTTGTTCTCAATAGATGCAGCCTCAAGAGTTCCGACAGCTCCGGTCAAATTTACCTTTTTCTGCACACCATATCCCACAACCACTACTTCATCCAGAAGTTTAGTATCTGATTGCAAGGTAATACGAAGTATTGATTGATTTTTCACTGCCACTTCCTTGGTGACGTACCCCATATAGGTAATTCTCAACACCGGATTCTTCCCTTTCACCGTCAACGAAAACTTACCATCCAAATCTGTAATCCCTCCTTGTTTGGAATCAACTAATGTAACTGCGGCTCCAGGTAACGGTTCACCCTCCAAGTCAGTTACAGTACCAGTAACTTGTCTCTCTTGTGCATCTGCAAATACAAAAGAAAACAATAGTAACAGAAATAATAACTGTTTTTTCATAAGCATTAATTTTAAAGTTTATATTCAATGGATAACGAGGCAAAATTAAATTCGGATAAAAAATCAAAAGAGGTAAAATTCGTATTTAAAGAGGTAAAATTCGTTTTCTAACCGAGGAGCATAAAATAAACTGTAGTTACCAACAAATTAAGCGTACTGATACCGGAACATCGTTTCGCTGAAATTTTAGCGTCTGCACCCATCTAATCTAAAAGTCATTAAAATATGTACTCAATCAGTGCACACAAAAATACATTTTTTCTTGGCTGACATGTTGAAACATATCCTAGTCAATTTTAGCAGTCTGACGAATCATTTAGAAAACACAATTGCAAATAGAATAACTAAAGAATGAATATGCAATAAAGCCCAAACCTTGCAAATTTCCGTTCTCATTTGCCCCATTTACACAAATAAAAACTATCTTTGCGTTTCAGAATCCCGAAAGACGAAAGAAATGGAGCAAATAGACAACCTAAAAGAGCTTATCAATCAGGGGGATGTGGACACAGCGATTAAGCAATTGGACCAGCTTCTCCAGGACACTTCTGTCGAAAAAGAGAAAGATACTCTTTACTATTTACGGGGAAATGCCTACCGAAAAAAAGGAGATTGGAAGCGGGCACTGGACAACTACCAGTATGCCATCGAGCTCAATCCGGACAGCCCTGCCGTTCAGGCCAGGAAAATGGCAATTGATATCCTCAATTTCTACCACAAAGATATGTTTAATCAATAATCGAACTCAAAGATAACGTAATAAAAAAAGATTATGGCAAAAATCAAAGGAGCAATCGTAGTCGACACGGAGCGTTGCAAAGGATGCAACCTGTGTGTAGTGGCATGTCCGCTCGATGTAATCGCCCTCAATAAAGAGGTAAATATGAAAGGCTATAACTATGCCTGGCAAGTAAAAGAAGATACCTGTAACGGATGCAGCTCGTGTGCAACAGTTTGTCCGGACGGATGTATTTCAGTGTATAAAGTAAAAGTAGAATAAAAGAAAAGAATATGGCAGAAGAAGTTGTATTAATGAAAGGAAACGAAGCCATCGCCCACGCAGCTATCCGTTGCGGTGCGGACGGATACTTCGGTTATCCTATTACTCCCCAATCGGAAGTGTTGGAAACGCTTGCCGAACTGAAACCGTGGGAAACAACCGGCATGGTAGTACTCCAGGCAGAAAGTGAAGTGGCAGCTATCAATATGGTATATGGAGGTGCAGGTAGCGGAAAGATGGTACTGACCTCCTCTTCAAGTCCGGGTGTGAGCCTGAAACAGGAAGGTATCTCTTACATTGCAGGCGCTGAACTTCCTTGTCTGATTGTGAACGTGATGCGCGGAGGTCCCGGATTGGGAACCATCCAACCTAGTCAGGCCGACTACTTCCAGACTGTAAAAGGGGGTGGTCATGGTGACTACAGACTGATAGCACTCGCACCGGCATCCGTACAGGAAATGGCGGATTTCGTAAAGCTGGGCTTCGAACTGGCTTTCAAATACCGTAACCCGGCTATCATCCTTGCAGATGGTGTGATCGGACAGATGATGGAAAAGGTTGTTCTTCCTGCACAAAAGCCACGCCGCACAGAAGCGGAAGTGATTGAGCAATGTCCGTGGGCTGCTACCGGAAAGGCTAAAGATCGCAAACCGAACATCATCACTTCTTTGGAACTGAAACCGGAAGCAATGGAAATCAACAACCTCCGTTTTCAAGCTAAATATCGTGAAATTGAAGAAAATGAAGTACGCTTCGAAGAGATCAACTGCGAAGATGCAGAGTATTTGATTATCGCTTTCGGTTCAATGGCACGTATTGGCCAGAAAGCAATGGAACTAGCTCGTGAAAAAGGAATTAAAGTAGGTATCCTTCGCCCGATTACACTGTGGCCGTTCCCAACCAAAGCAATTGCTGCATACGCTGATAAAGTAAAAGGTATGCTCGTTACGGAACTAAATGCCGGACAGATGATTGAAGATGTCCGTCTCGCTGTTAACGGTAAAGTAAAGGTAGAACATTTCGGACGTCTCGGCGGTATTGTTCCCGATCCGGATGAAATTGTAACTGCTTTGGAAGAAAAAATAATCAAATAACGAAACGATGAATCCCGATAAAATAAGAAACG
>ERZ839947.1499-NODE-1499-length-21556-cov-5.448026_pt1 | contig 21556 bp, 14 predicted proteins | sample MGYA00519908_ERZ839947 | MGnify/ENA primary metagenome ERZ839947 (study PRJEB31850, sample SAMEA3708857) | human gut metagenome | biome: human gut; feature: human-associated habitat; material: faeces | place: China | collected 2014 ... | reverse complement strand
GCACGTGATTTGTAATCTCGGGGTCGTTGGTTCGAATCCGACAAGAGGCTCAAAAAAAGCATCCAGGTAAAGTTACTAGGATGCTTTTTTTTATATTCGTAATTAAGAATGCCGTTTGTGTAATCTTATAAAAATTCCCAGAGCCGCCAGGATAATAAGCAATGTAACCCCGAATGCCCAGTAATTGATAATCCGTGATTCTGCGGTAAGTACATAATTACCTCCTAAAAGATGGAAACCGTCTACTTTCCAGATAACTGAATTGTTATTAACGGTTCTGGCATTGGAAGAGAGTAGTTTGCCGGGCATTGTCAATTCAAATTGTATGGCGCGGTAGAGTACTTCAGCGATTTTGGTTTTTTCTTCGCACATGTTGTCCATCGCTTCTTTATTGTTTTTATATAGTGCTGAATAAAACTTCGTTTGACGGGCTTCATCAAAGAGGTTGCAGATATCATCTGTCCCGACATCTTCCGACATATCTTTTCCTGAAAGTTGATTTTTGTAAACGGCATCTTTGTATTTATCCAGAAAGTTCACATAAAGCGTGTCACCCTGCATAGAAGTGAAGTGACGGATTACTTCTATGTTGATTTCATATTGACTGCGGTTATACCATTCACCGAATTTTGTTTCGATTTTGTTCAGCATACTATTCAATTCCATTCCGCTCAGACCATTATATGCGCTGTTGTCTCCACAGAACCAGATGGCCTGTTCCTCCTTATTCATGTAATTGTCAAGAGGAACCGGACCTTTCTCCGGAAGTTCCTTATAAGAAGCGGTATAGGTATAATAGGTATAGAACCATCTGAAGCTTTTCTTCAATCGTTCTACGGGTATGGCCAGCGAACTCATGTATTCTTTCCCTTGCGCGGCGGAGAAATATTCTCCGTCGATAATCGGGAATCTTCCGCAAACTTTTACATTCAGATTTTCTTGTTCTCCCCAGAAGTTGAATTTCATTGTGGAGTCTAGGGGAAGTATTTGCCAATCTGCATCTATTTGAAACAGAAAGGGATTATGGCTCTTGTCTCCTGCCATGAAAGCGGAATCGCCTTGTGCGTAGACTTCTCTATACATACTTCCGTCACTTTCTATTCGCGATGTCATTCGGTAGTAGGTACTACAGGATGTTGTACCTAGCAACAATAGTGCTATTATGAATAAATGATTCGTTTTCATATCTTTATTGTTTACTTTAATCGGTATGCTTTGATGAACTGGATTATTCGCGCTTGTCGGAGTTGCTTCCGTTGCGTGTATTGAGAGGATAGATACTTGTTTTTCTCCAGAGGTTTCATTTCATCCCAGTTGTCTGGTAATGAAAGTGAGAGGTTGTTGGTGCGGTTGCGGTATTCATCCTGTGTCTCTACCTGTTGGATTGTTGGTGGAAAACAAGTATCATTGATGAATAACAGGAGTAACACTGCGGCTGCAATTGCTGATAACCAGGCGCCGATCAGATATTTTTTTCCTTTACTTCCCGGAGAAGTCCGGGAGATTCTGTCCAGGATTGCTGTTGTCAGTTCTTCCGGGTTTTCCAATATCGGCTGTCGGGTTTTGAGTTCGGTCAGCCATTTTTCATATTGCTTATCTTCTTGTTTCATATTCGGAGTCTAATAGATTTATTTTATTACGTATATTTTTTCGTGCCAGATATAAAGTACTTTTTATCTTTTCCGGTGATAAACCTGTGATACTCTGAACTTCTTCCACTTCCAATTCTTCTACATCGCGAAGCATAAAAACTAATTTCTGTTGTGGTGGCAGTTCGTTGGTATAGCTCAATATCAGTTCTTTCAACTGCTTGTTGGAAAGTGATATTTCAATATTATCGTTTGAGGGGATATTGGCTGAATCGGAGAATGTGCATTCTTTATCCAGGGGAGAGTGTTGCAGTGTACGCAAGCGGTCATAGCAGGCATTGCAGGTGATTTTATAAAGCCAGGTCGAAAAACGTTTTTCTCTGTCGTATGTTTTCAGGGATAGCCAGACTTTCACAAATGTTTCCTGTGTTGCATCTCTGGCCTCGTCTTCATCACAAAGCAGCCGGAAAGCAAGTCGGAACACCAGTGACTGGAATTCGGAGACCAATCGGCTGAAAGCCTCTTTATCGTCCCGTTGACTCCGGTCTACCAACTTCTGTATTTCTTCCTGATTTATCATTATTTGTTCTCGTTTATAATATGATACGTAATAAAATACTTCCGGTCGTTTGTAAACGATCAAATATACGAAAAAAAGAGATATGGGCAACTTGCTGTTCGTGAGTGGTTGAACTGTTGTTGGTTGAAGGATGGAGTGTGTTTCATAGAGGTGGATATAAAAAATCCCCGGATAATTGTATTATCCGGGGAAGATATCTTATTAGGAAATCAAATATTATTTGATTCTCTTGTATCCATACACAGCCAAATCGCCCAATTCCTCTTCAATGCGGAGTAACTGATTGTATTTAGCCATACGGTCTGAGCGGCTTAAAGAACCTGTCTTGATCTGTCCGCTGTTAGTAGCTACTGCGATATCGGCGATAGTAGCATCTTCTGTTTCACCCGAACGGTGAGAAGTAACAGTAGTGTATCCATGACGGTGAGCCATTTCGATAGCGTTCAGTGTTTCTGTCAGCGAACCGATTTGGTTTACTTTAATCAGGATAGAGTTGGCACAGCCTTTTTCGATACCCATTGCAAGGAAATCTACGTTGGTTACGAACAAGTCGTCACCTACCAGCTGGCAACGGTTGCCGATGCGTTCGGTCAGCTTTTTCCAGCCTTCCCAGTCGTTTTCGTTCATACCGTCTTCGATAGAGTCGATAGGGAATTTGTTGATTAGTTCTTCCAGGTAGTCAACTTGTTCTGCGGAAGTACGTTTCTTACCTTTTTCACCTTCAAACTTGGTATAATCGTAAATACCATCGTGGTAGAATTCGGAAGAAGCACAGTCCATACCGATCATAACGTCTTTGCCCGGTTCGTATCCTGCTGCTTTGATAGCGGCCAGAATAGAATTCAAAGCATCTTCCGTACCTTCGAGGTTAGGTGCGAAACCACCTTCATCACCTACGGCAGTGCTAAGGCCACGGTCTTTCAAGACTTTCTTTAAAGCGTGGAATACTTCAGCACCCATGCGCAGACCTTCTCTGAAAGAAGGAGCACCTACGGGACGGATCATAAATTCCTGGAATGCGATCGGAGCATCGCTATGTGAACCACCGTTGATGATGTTCATCATCGGTACAGGCATTACATACGTATTTGTTCCACCGATATAGCGGTATAGAGGAAGGTCCAGATAGTTGGCAGCAGCTTTAGCTACGGCAAGAGATACGCCGAGAATAGCGTTAGCACCTAAATTCGATTTAGTCTTAGTGCCGTCCAATGCCAGCATTGCGTAGTCGATACCTCTCTGATTGAGTGAAGACATACCAATCAGCTTCGGAGCGATGATTTTATTTACATTATCAACCGCTTTTTGTACTCCTTTTCCACCATAGCGCTGTTTGTCACCATCGCGAAGTTCCAATGCTTCGTGTTCACCTGTGGAAGCACCTGACGGCACAGATGCACGTCCCATAATGCCGGATTCCAATACTACGTCAACTTCTACTGTGGGGTTACCTCTTGAATCGAGAATTTCTCGAGCTACAATTTTTTCAATTTTCATCGTTTCTATTGTTTTTGAATAAGATTTCTGCAAAAGTACGGACTTGACGGGGAGTGAGAAATCACTATAAATAGGTATTCTTTTTGTGCCTATTCCCTATATGTCGTTAGTCCGACCTTATACTATAACAACGGGACGATGCTTTTTGTTTGAGTGCGGCGGGGTGAATTTGCAGGATTTTAATCTTCGATAATAACCCCTAACAGTGGAAGCAAATCCATTGCTTGCAGGGAAGTGATGACAGCCCCTTTCAGATCGCTGATGTTAAGCGTGATTCCGCTGATACGGGAAGTGCGCAAATCTATTCCGCGAAGCGGAGCGTGTGAAAAATCGGCTTCTACGAGATCGCAACTCTCAAATGCGACGGATGAAAAACGGCAGTCGTTCAGACTTCCGTTGCGGAGCTGGCTGTGTGCAAAACGTACCTGGTTCATTTTACTCATAGCCAGATTGATATAACCTGCGTTGCAGTCATGCAGCAAGACGTGATTCATCGTTGTTTCCGATAAATTGGTACCCAATAGTTTGCAGGAAATGAATTCTACCCGGTAGAGCGAACTTTCAGCGAAAGAAATGTTGGATAAGTCGCAGTTCTCAAACCTGACATCGGTCAGTTGGGAGGAACGGAATTTACATTCGCTGAATGTCTGATGCTGAAAGGTGCAGTTTTTGAAACTTTTATAAGATTTGTCGATGCCTTCTTCTTTTCCTTTGCAGAATAAAAGATGAGAGACGGTTTCTTCTCTGTCGAGCCATTCCTGTAGGGTAGTAGTACTGACTTCCTGCTCTTCCATCATGGGAGGAACAACGCGGACGGGTTTGGTTGGGTTTCTTTTAATCATGCCGTAAAGGTAGGATTTATATTCGAATTATTAAATCTGTTTTCCCACATATCCGCCGGCTAACGTTGCGGCTAATCCTATTCCTATACTTAATAATGTATATAGAACAAATGCTCCGTAAAATTCTCCTTTCAGCAGACCTACGCCGTCACTGGAGAAAGTAGAGAACGTTGTGAAACCTCCACATAAACCCGTTGTCAGAAACAAACGGACCTCGAACGGAAGGTGAAATCGCTCTGAAAGGGCATAGAACAGGCCGATGAGAAAACTGCCGAGAAGATTGACCGTGAAAGTGGCCCATGGAAAATGATAAGGGACGATTCGTTCGTGCATTAACAACTGGATGAAATAACGCAGTGCACTACCGGTTCCTCCACCGATAAAGATATAGATAACTTCTTTACTCATTTGATTGAAAGATTGATATTATTTGTAGGCGGCTTCAAAATCCTTTTCGAATTGCTGGAAGCCTCCGGGATAAACAAGATTGATTTGTTCTGAAACGGTTGACGGATCATTTTTGTTTTGCAGAACGGATATGAACTTTTTGAATATCTCGCGGGGAACGCTCTCTATCCAAAAGGTGACAAGCGCATGCGAAAGGATATAAGAGTATTGCTCGTCCGTCATTTGCTGTTTCATAAATTTGCCCTGGCTGCTATTTAAAAATGTAGGAAGGTTTACTTCCCCCAGCATATACATCGTCCGAACTCTCCCTTGTTCGTATTCGGTAAATGTGTGGCGGACTGCTTTTTTGTGAATGGTGCAATGTTCGAAGTACTCCGACAGTCCTTCGTTAAGCCAGCTTGGAGGACGCTTGCCGAGAATCTGCGAAACGAAATGATGACTCAGTTCGTGATAGATGATGGCAAGACTTCTCTCCCGTCCATTCTCCCGTCCTAAGATGACTGCCTTTTGTAGCTTAGGTGAGTATGCACCGCTTGCCTTGATAGGCAGAGACACATTGATACTTTCTAAGTAATCTATTGCTTCTCTTCTATTTTCAAAAACATATAGTTGGAGGCTAAGCGTATCGGGCAGTCCGAATTGTGAATAGAAATCAACCTCATGTTGAAGAAACTGTTCTATCTTCTTCCGGTCTTTGTCGGGAAGCGGGTCACCGCCATATTCCACTTTTACGGTTTGGGCATGAAGCAAACCGCAGAAAAAGAAGACCGGGAAGAAAAGTAAAAATATGCGCATGATACATCTATTATTTCAGGTTGTGTAGCTTCATATATTTCTTTTTATCACGTTTACTCATGTCCTGCATGATAAGGTCATGGTCGGTCACAGCCTGATAGATGGTTTTCTCTTCCGGTTTCACATCTCCTTCAGTTGTGCGGAATACAGGAATAAAGTGGGAGTAAGGGTATCCGGATGATAATCCTCCTTTGAACTTATTTTCATCCAGAAAAAAGAAGGAGATGGCAGCACCTGTGGGGCCTGCCTTTCCTATGGCTTGTCCAACTTGTACTTCTTCGCCCGGTTCGATAAAATTCTCGTTCATCACCAGATAGGCTGCAAAAGTCTGATCGGGATGATAGATGAGCAGCTGTTGCGGGTTGGTGGTTTTACAGGCTATTCCGCTGCGGGTGGCGTAGATTGTATCACCTTGTTTGATGTGAAAATTCAAGGTCTTGAATGGTTCACGCGGATCGGTTTTCCAGGCTGTCTTTTGATTGTTTTTTACGGGTAAGGCATAAGGAGTCTGAATATTGAAATCTTTAGGAAATTTGCCCCGGTAGAACGTATAAGAAGAGGCACTTTTAAACGGATTGTCTACCTGTGCGTTCTTTTCTATTTTAAATATAGTGTTTTTTCCGTTACTTAAATTGTAGGAACGGTCGTTGGCACGATACAGATAATAGTCGCAATAGTCTTCATTGTAGTAATTGAGTTCGGTAGCTCCCTGAGCATCTTTTTCCCATTTTGACTCGATGATACCGTATGGACGTTCCAGCAGTTTACGTAAAGACTGCGCGGAAGTGTAGCTGGCGGACAATGTGAAAATCAATAGAGCGATCAATTTAAGGTGCTGTGCCATATTCTAAATAGTAAAGTGTTTATTGATATAGTTGGGATAATACGTTGCAAATATAGAAAGATTATGTAATATGCGTCTTTAATCCTTTTAATTTCTTCACCATAGACACTATATTTTTTCTAGCTTCTGGATTTGTTATCTGCTTTATATTTAAATGTTTATCCCGTTTCAACTTCTATATCCTTCTATATTTTCTTTATAAAGAAAAACACCTCTATTGTTTCCTGTCTATCTTTGCCATACGATTATTAACTAACTCATTTATATCATGAAGAACATGAAAATAGGAACTGCAATATGGGTCTGCCTGTTGCTCTCTTTTTTCTTCGGCACATCAGCAAAGGCCGAAAGTATCACTTCTCCTGACGGACAATTAAAACTTAATTTCTTTGTCAACACGCAAGGAGAACCGGTGTATGAACTCTCTTATAAAGGAAAAGAGGTGATTAAACCTTCGAAACTGGGACTGGAATTGAAAAATGATCCCGGACTGATGAATGGATTCACTCTGGCCGATATTAAAACTTCTGCTTTTGATGAAACATGGGAACCGGTGTGGGGAGAGGTGAAATCAATCCGCAACCATTATAATGAAATGGCTGTTACCCTGAATCAAAAGGCGCAAGATCGTAATCTGATTATTTGTTTTCGTCTTTATAATGATGGCTTGGGGTTCCGCTATGAGTTCCCGCAGCAAAAGAATCTGAATTACTTCGTTATAAAAGAAGAACATTCGCAGTTTGCTATGGCCGGCGATCATAAGGCATTTTGGATTCCAGGCGATTATGATACGCAGGAATATGACTATACCGAATCCAAGCTTTCTGAAATTCGCGGATTGCTGCAGGGCGCAATCACCAGCAATGCTTCTCAAACGCCTTTCTCTCCAACGGGGGTGCAAACGTCCCTGCAAATGAAGACAGCCGACGGATTGTATATCAATTTGCATGAAGCGGCTTTGGTTGATTATTCTTGTATGCATCTGAACCTTGACGATCAGAACCTGATTTTTGAATCATGGCTGACTCCTGATGCGAAAGGGGATAAAGGTTATATGCAAACGCCTTGCCGTTCACCCTGGCGCACGGTGATTGTCAGTGATGATGCTCGTGATATTCTGGCTTCCAAATTGACTTTGAACTTGAATGAACCTTGTGCCTATGAAGATGTTTCCTGGATTAAGCCGGTGAAATACATCGGTGTGTGGTGGGAAATGATTACCGGAAAAAGTTCCTGGTCGTACACGGATGATGTTTATTCTGTGAAACTGGGACAGACGGATTATTCCAAAACAAAACCGAGCGGGCGTCATGCGGCCAATAATGACAAAGTGAAGCGTTACATTGACTTTGCTTCGGAACATGGATTCGACCAGATCTTAGTGGAAGGCTGGAATGAAGGCTGGGAAGACTGGTTCGGAAATTCGAAGGATTATGTCTTTGATTTCGTAACTCCGTATCCTGATTTTGACGTGAAGATGCTCAATGCGTATGCAAAGGAAAAAGGAGTGAAGCTGATGATGCATCACGAGACTTCCGCTTCTGTACGTAACTACGAGCGTCATCTTGATAAAGCCTATCAGTTTATGATAGATAACGGATACAATGCTGTGAAGAGCGGGTATGTAGGTAATATTATTCCGCGTGGAGAACATCATTACGGACAGTGGATGAACAATCATTATTTATATGCGGTAGAAAAAGCGGCCGAATATAAGATCTGTGTAAATGCTCACGAAGCAACCCGTCCGACAGGATTATGTCGCACATATCCGAATCTGATCGGTAATGAATCGGCTCGTGGCACGGAATATGAAGCCTTTGCAGGGAATAAGCCGTTCCATACCACCTTGCTTCCTTTCACCCGTCAGATTGGTGGACCGATGGATTATACACCGGGTATCTTTGATACAAAACTTTCTTTCCTGTCAGGCGACCACAGTTTTGTACGTACAACTTTGGCAAAACAGTTGGCACTTTATGTGACGATGTACAGTCCTTTGCAAATGGCAGCCGACCTTCCGGAGAGTTACGAACGTCACATGGATGCATTTCAATTTATCAAGGATGTAGCCGTTGATTGGGATGACAGCAAGTATCTGGAAGCGGAACCGGGAGATTATATTACCGTAGCACGTAAGGCAAAAGGTACTGATAACTGGTTTGTAGGTGGTATCACCGATGAGAATCCCCGTACTTCTACTTTTACACTTGATTTTCTCGAACCGGGAAAACAATATGTAGCCACTCTTTATGCTGACGGAAAGGAGGCGGATTTTGAAAAGAATCCTACTTCTTACCAGATAAAAAAAGGACTTGTAACAAACAAGAATAAGATGTCTGTGAAGCTGGCACGCAGCGGAGGATTTGCAGTAAGTCTGATTGAAGCAACTCCCGCTGACTTGAAAACGATCAAGAAATGGAAATAAGATTCCGGTAAAAAGATTGTTTACGGATTCCCCGCTTTTTAATAAATATTAGTTGTGCTTCGCAAAGAAAACTAAAACTTTGCGGAGCGCTTTTTTTATAGGACGGATTCTTTTTTGTACTTTTGCGCCATCTTTTTTAAAACATCATCAATAAAGAGAACAACATGGGAGGTTTTTTCGGAACAGTCTCGAAAACTAGCTGCGTGACTGATTTATTCTACGGCACAGATTATAACTCACATCTGGGTACCAAGCGAGGAGGACTCGCAACATATAGTGAGGAAAAAGGTTTTATACGCTCCATTCACAATTTGGAAAGTACTTATTTCCGAACCAAGTTTGAAGGAGAACTGGACAAATTCAAAGGAAACGCCGGCATCGGCATCATTAGCGACACAGACGCACAACCTATCATCATCAATTCTCACCTCGGGCGCTTCGCCATTGTCACAGTCGCTAAAATAGTCAATATCCAGGAATTGGAAGAAGAACTTCTCAGTCAAAACATGCACTTCGCCGAACTTAGTTCGAGCAACACCAACCAGACGGAACTTATCGCATTACTTATTATACAAGGCAGAACTTTTGTGGAAGGTATCGAAAATGTGTTTAAGCACATTAAGGGTTCTTGTTCGATGTTGCTTCTGACGGAAGACGGAAGTATCATCGCGGCACGTGACTGGTGGGGACGTACTCCGGTGGTGATTGGAAAGAGAGACGGGGCTTATGCTGCAACGAGTGAGTCGTCCAGTTTCCCGAATCTGGATTATGAGATTGAGAAATATTTAGGCCCCGGTGAGATTGTTCGTATGTATGACGATCATGTTGACCAGCTTCGCAAGCCCAATGAGGATATGCAGATTTGCTCGTTTTTGTGGGTATACTACGGTTTCCCGACTTCTTGTTATGAAGGAAAGAATGTAGAGGAAGTGCGTTTCACCAGCGGATTGAAAATGGGACAGACGGATGAATCGGAAGTGGATTGTGCTTGCGGTATTCCTGATTCGGGAGTGGGTATGGCTTTAGGATATGCTGAAGGAAAGGGGGTTCCTTACCATCGTGCTATTTCAAAATATACACCGACATGGCCTCGTAGCTTCACTCCGAGCAATCAGGAGATGCGTTCGCTTGTTGCTAAGATGAAGTTGATTCCAAACCGTGCCATGCTGCAAAATAAACGTTTGTTGTTCTGTGACGATTCAATCGTGCGGGGAACTCAATTACGTGACAATGTGAAGATTCTGTATGATTACGGAGCAAAGGAGGTGCACATGCGTATCGCTTGTCCGCCATTGATTTATGCTTGTCCGTTTGTTGGTTTTTCGGCTTCTAAAAATGCATTGGAGTTGATTACCCGTCGTATTATCAAGGAACTGGAAGGGGATGAGAATAAGAACCTGGAGAAATATGCTACTACCGGTTCTCCGGAATACGATAAGATGGTTAGCATTATTGCCGAGCGTTTCGGTCTCAGTTCATTGAAGTTTAATACGCTGGAAACCTTGGTGGAGGCGATCGACCTTCCTAAGTGTAAGGTTTGTACGCATTGCTTTGATGGTTCAAGCTGTTTTTAGAAAAATTTTACCTACTTTTATGCCTGCAATGTTTTAATGGCTAAAAAGAGTGAGTTATGACAGTTTTAGATAGATTTTTAAAGTACGTTACGTTCGATACCCAGTCGAACGAGGAGACGGGTACGACTCCTAGTACGCCGGGACAACGTGTCTTTGCCGAGGCTTTGGTGAAGGAATTGGAAGCGATTGGTATGGAGGAGATCTCCTTGGATGAGAATAGTTATGTAATGGCTACTCTGCCGGCTAATACGGACGAGAAAATCCCGACTATCGGTTTTATCGCTCATTTGGATACGAGTCCGGATATGTCGGGTAAGAATGTTCAACCTCGTATCGTGACTTATCTGGGTGGTGATATTGTCTTGGATGCGGAAGAAAATGTTGTACTATCTCAATCGATGTTCCCAGAGCTTTCTGATTATAAGGGACAGGATATTATCGTAACGAATGGTAAGACTTTATTAGGTGCCGATGATAAGGGAGGTGTAGCCGCTATCGTCGCCTCTATGCAATATTTGAAGGATCATCCGGAGATCAAGCACGGTAAGATCCGTATCGCTTTTACCCCGGATGAGGAAATCGGACAAGGTGCCGATCATTTCGACGTGGAGAAGTTCGGTTGTGATTGGGGATATACGATTGACGGTGGACAAATCGGTGAGTTGGAATATGAGAATTTCAATGCCGCCGGCGCTAAAATTATCTTCAAGGGCTTGAACGTACATCCGGGATACGCCAAGGATAAGATGCAAAACGCTTCCTTGCGTGCGATCGAGTTTGCTTCTTGGTTGCCGGCCGAGCAACGTCCGGAGCATACGACTGGTTATGAGGGATTCTTCCATTTGACCGGTATGACCGGTTCGGTCGAGGAAGCTACTCTATCTTACATCATCCGTGACCATGACCGGAAGTTGTTCGAGGAGAAGAAAGAATTGCTTCGTACGTTGGTTGATAAGATGAATGAAGCGCATCCGGAATGTGCGCATTTAGAGCTTCGGGATCAATATTACAATATGCGCGAGGTTGTGGAGCCCCAGAAACATATCGTTGATTTGGCGTTTGAGGCGATGACCTCCGTTGGGGTAGAACCGATCGTGAAACCGATCCGGGGAGGTACGGATGGTGCCCGCCTGTCGTTTATGGGATTGCCTTGCCCGAATATTTTCGCGGGAGGCCTGAATTTCCACGGACGTTATGAGTTCTTGCCCGTTCGTTCGTTGGAGAAGAGTATGGAAACAGTTATAAAAATCATAGAGCTATCGGCTCGTAAATCTTAAATGCAATAATTACATGAAAACAACTCCGTTTACCGACGTGCATATCGCGTTGGGCGCAAAGATGCACGAATTCGCAGGTTTCAATATGCCTATCGAATATTCCGGAATTATCGACGAACACATGACTGTAGTGAATGGTGTAGGTGTGTTTGATGTTTCCCACATGGGCGAGTTTTGGGTAAAAGGCCCGAACGCCTTGGCTTTCATTCAAAGCGTAACTTCTAACGACGCTTCTGTCTTGCCGCTTGGCAAGGCTCAATATACTTGCTTCCCGAATGACAAGGGAGGTATCGTGGATGACCTTTTGGTATATCATTACGAGCCGGAGAAATATTTGCTGGTCGTAAACGCCGGTAATATTGACAAGGATTGGGATTGGTGCGTAAGCCATAATACGGTAGGTGCCGAGTTGGAGAATTCTTCTGACCGTACGGCTCAATTGGCTATCCAAGGCCCGAAGGCACAAGAGGTTCTTCAACGTCTTACTCCGGTTGACTTATCTTCTATTCCTTACTATTCATTTGTGACGGGTGAGTTCGCCGGTTGCAAGAACGTGATTATCTCCAACACGGGGTATACCGGTGCGGGTGGCTTCGAGTTGTATTTCTATCCGAGTGATGGGATGACGATTTGGAACGCTATCTTCGAGGCTGGAAAGCCGGAAGGGATCAAGCCGATCGGTTTGGGAGCACGTGATACACTTCGTCTTGAGATGGGCTTCTGTCTGTATGGAAATGATTTGGATGATACGACTTCTCCGATCGAGGCTGGTTTAGGCTGGATCACGAAGTTCGCCGAGGGTAAGAACTTTACGAATCGTGCGGAATTGGAGCGTCAGAAGAAAGAGGGCGTAACCCGTAAGTTGTGTGCTTTCGAGTTGCAGGAAAAGGGAATTCCCCGTCATGGCTATGAGATCGCCGATGCGGAAGGGAATGTAATTGGCGTGGTTACTTCCGGTACGATGTCTCCGGTATTGAAGAAGGGGATCGGTATGGGATACGTGAAACCTGAGTTTGCGAAAGCTGGTACGGATATCTTTATCAAGGTGCGTAATAAGAACTTGAAGGCTCAAGTGGTAAAGGCTCCTTTCCGTAAATAAGAGATAAGGCTATCTATAAATAGTTCGAAGGCGATGTTCCTCACGGAGCACCGCCTTCCTTATTATAGAAAAGTTGGACATGATTAATATGTTGTTCCCTGGAAAATGTTCGATTGTGAGTACGGAAGTAGGGTACCGGTCATTCTCAAGTTTCTACCGGAGAAGTTCGGGTCTACGGTAACGGTTGCGTTGTTTGTTCCGTTGGTAAGCATCAAGCTAACGGTAGCGGAGATAAACACACCCTGTACGTTCATGTTCAGATAAACATTGCCCTTGTCATCCTGCTTGGTCTGGATATTGGAGGCGCTACCTTGTACGGTGATACCACCTAATCCGTTAGGACCGGGATACGGAGAGTTGGATGCGATCTGGACCATAGCCTGTCCGTCATTCAAAGATACGAAGTTCGTATTTGAATTTACGTAGAATACCTGTCCGTTCATCGGTTGTATGTTGTTAGCCTCCAATACGAATGATTGGTTGTTGATAGCTTGTACAGCGGCGTTAAACTCTTCTTGGCCTTCTACGGCATCTTGTGCCAGACGCTCTTGTTTCTTGATTTCTCTCTCTACTTTTTTGGCTTCCTTTGTTATCGATTTTTGAGCCATTACTTGTGTCATTCCGCACATAGCGACAGCGAGAACGACGATAAAAGATACAATTCTTTTCATACTTGATTTAGTTTTAAAACGGTTTTAAATTGTATAGATTAAACAGCGTCGTCGCGAAAAAGTTCCTGTGACTTATCCTTTTTATAGATACAATAACATTTCCACGGAGTATTTATGTTAAACAGAAATCGTACATTTGTAAATAAAGAACATAATACGATAGAATATGGATAAAGTACGTTTTGGTGTAGTCGGAACCAATTTCATAAGTGATTGGGTAATTGCCGGAGCCCGGCAGGATGAGCGTTTTGAACTGGTAGCTGTATATTCGAGAACTCAGGAGACGGCGGATGCTTTCGCCTCGAAACATAATATACCGTATACGTTTACCTCCTTGGAGGAGATGGCGAAAAGCCCGTTGATCGACGCCGTGTATATTGCCTCCCCGAACTTCCTTCATGCCTCCCAGAGTATTCTTTGCATGAGCTATGGCAAGCATGTTCTTTGCGAGAAACCCTTCGCTTCCAACGCGAAAGAAGTACGTGCGATGATCGAGGCTTCCCGTACATATAATGTCACGTTGATGGAGGCGATGAAGCCTACGCTTACGCCAAATTTCCTTGCTGTACGAGAGAATCTTGGGCGTGTAGGTACGGTTCGTCGTTATTTCGCCTGCTATTGCCAGTATTCCTCCCGTTATGATAAGTTCAAGGAAGGAATCGTGTTGAACGCTTTCAAGCCGGAGTTGTCTAATGGGGCCATGATGGATATCGGTATTTATACGGTCTATCCGATGGTTGTCTTGTTTGGTCGCCCTAAGAAGATAGATGCCTCGGGCATAGTCCTGTCCTCAGGAGCGGACGGGCAAGGGGCCGTGAATTTCTTGTATGAGGGGATGAACGCCACGGTGCTTTATTCTAAGATCGCCAACTCCGCTTTGCCTACCGAGATACAAGGGGAGGAGGGGAACTTGACCTTGGACCGGATCAATATCATCCGTAAAGTGACGTATTCTCCCCGTTTAGCTCCGGCGATGGGAAAAGGCCCGGAACCGGTTCCGGAAGACCTAAGCGTGGTCGCCGATAAGGATGAGTACTATTATGAGGTAGCGGAATTTATCAACCTCGTCTTGTCTGGCAAGCGGGAGTCAGAAATCAATAGCCTTGATAATTCTTTGATTACATTGGAGATTATCGATGAAGTACGCCGGCAGTTGGGAATTGTCTATCCGGCGGATTGATAACTCTTCGTGATTTTCCTCTTTTTCCATCGGGGTGAAAAACTTTTTCCACCGTGATGAAAAAGCTTTTTCACTACGATGGAAATCCTTTTTCATCACGGAGAAAAAAGGGTTACTTGTATTTTTATTACCTTTGTGTCCTTAATTGTTTAGGATGTACATATATAATTCAATACCCCATATAACGAACACGCTAAATCTGGGAAAGGACCTATTGGAGGTCTTATTTGAGAAAAGAAAATCATTACCGTTTCGCTATGATTATGCGTTGGATATTATCGATGAGAATAAATTGAATATCTTGATCGAGCGTGAGGTGATCCGTAGGAACGGCCCTTATATCGAGATGGATGAGCATTATCTCTCTTTCTATGAGCTGCTTCTGGAGGCGAATGAGGAGATTTCTACCTCGGTGATCGATGAGAATATCCAGTTGGTGTATCAATTGATCGATTATTATGGCAAGGAGGATAACGATTTGCGTAAGCTGGGTTATCTGCGATCGGTCAAGGCGCATTTGCGGAAGATCGGGAAGATCTTGGTACGTAACGTGGTGTCCTTGCAACGGGTGATCGATAATACGTTCAAGAACGAGCCGAGCTATAAGGTGAAGATCGCCAAACTGGAGAATCTGGACGCTAAACGAATCGAGATCAACCGCCTGATCGTGGAAGTGGAGAAGCTGCTGGATCGGGAACGGACTCCCTTTTTCGCCCAAGCCCCGGACGAGGAGCTGTTGACGATCGCCCGTGAGTTGAAGACGGAGTTATTGAGCGCTGGCCATAGCTTGATCCATTCCCAACAGGATATCATTGATTACTTGAACCAGATCCGTACGCAGGTGGGTTTTACCCGTAAGCTGCGTCGTATCAAATATCTGCGGGAGCAGTTTGAGTTACAGGAGAACACGAATGTACGGGAGGTGGTAGATGCGGAGCGTTCCGTGGTATTGGAGGGCGTGCAGCCTACCTTATTCAAGATTTCCATTCCTTATTTGCAAACGGACGAGGCGCTGGATGTCATCTTGAAGGTGGCCGACGGCATGCGGCCGGACAAGGCGATCCACCGGCAGGAGCTAGGCGTGATCTCCGCCGAGCAGATGGAGAATCAAGAAGTGGGGGAGGCCGCTATCAATACCCGGAAGATGATGGATGTTTTTAGCCGGACCGGAGGGGATTTGTTCTCTTTCGTGATGGCGTATGATTATAACCGGAAGATGGATTTCGAGGCGAAGGTTACGTTATTTTGCCGTTTGCTCTCCCTCTATGAAAATGAGTTGGAGATAACAGACCGTTTTGGGCATATGGAGCATGTAGAATATGCCATTATTCAAAGAACCTAGCTGTAGAGACGGGGCACGCCCCGTCTCTACAGCTGGATAAAATAAAACAATAATAATAAGATGATAGATAATTTACCGGTACAGACCGCACAGATCTATGATTACCTGTCGAAAGGTAATTTTCTGTGCTCGAATACAAGTGTAAAGGAGTTGAGGACACTCTTCTCGGTCGTAGAAGATAATTTTGAGCGTTTACGTGATTATTTCTCGCATATCAATTTCGTGTTGGAGCAGGGGAATAATTACTTCTACTTCTCCCGCAAGGAGCCCCGGGCTACCTTGGAGCAAAAGCTCCAGCGTTTCTTCGCTTGGATCGATATCATGGACTTCTTCTGTACGTACGATACGGCCTTCGGGCCCGGTTTCACTTTCTCGCCGGCGGAGATATTGGTACGTTCCCGTATCGACATGGATCTAGAGATGAAGCTGGACGGGTTGAAAAAACATACCGGAGGCAAGGAGAAACGCAAGGATATCCTCGATACCATCTTGGACAGGATGACGAAAGAGGGCTTTATCGAGTGCGTAAGCGATATGAACGGGACGTGGAAAGTGCTCTCCTCGTGGGATTACCTCACAAAGATGATCCATAGTATTAACATAAAGAACGAAGATGAGATATCTCAATAAAATAGTATTTATAAACAGCGCCGCTATCCGTTACTCGGAAGTGCAGCTGGATGGAAATATACATTTAATCGGAACGCAGGGAGTGGGGAAGAGTACGATCCTCCGTGCGATCCTTTTCTTTTACAACGCCGATACGCAGCGGCTCGGAATCCCGGTCGAGAAGAAGTCGTATCAGGATTATTATTTCCCTTATGCCGATTCCTCGATCATCTACGAGGTAGCGAGGGAGGATGGTTGGTTTACGGTACTTAGCTATAAGACGATGAACCGTATCTGCTACCGTTTTATCGCCTCTCCGTACCGGCCGGATCTTTTTATCGACGAGGAGGGAGCGCCTTATCCGTCGGATCGTATCCGCTCGGTGCTCGATAAGAACGGTATCAAGTATAGTGGGGCGATCTCCACGTATGAGGAATACCGGAATATCCTCTACGGAAACTCGGATAATAAACGGGATTACTCCTGTTATTCCTTGATGGAGAGCGGCTCCTACCTGAATATCATCCGTACGATCCAGAACGTCTTGCTGAATTCACGCTTGGAGGCGGATTATATCAAGCAGACGATCATCACCTCCTTGAACGAGGCGGATAGCGTGATCGACTTGAGCCGTTACCGGAGCCATCTATCCGGTTTTGAGGCGCAACTGAATGATATCGGTGTTTTCCGTGAACCGGGCATGGCGCGGAAGGCCGCCGGGATCTCCACCTTGTCGGACGATATCCGTAAGCGAGATTTACGGATCAACGATCTGTGCCGCCAATTGCGCGGGGCTTATATGCAAACGGAGCGTATCTTGCCGGAGTTGTCCCGGAAGATACATGAGCAGGAGGCGGTCAAATCGGATTTCTATAAGCAAAGGGATAAGCTAGACGCTGAATCGAAGAACCGGACAGCCACGATGGAAGGCGAGTTGGCCGTGCTGAAAAACGCCTTGTCGGAGGCGGAAGCGAAACGGGTTTTCTATGCCGGAAAAGATATCCAGACGGCGATGGATCGTTGTAACAAATTGGAGATCTTACAGCAGGAACAGGAATCCTTAGTCGTGGAGAAAGATTTGCTTTCTTCCAAGAATAAAGAAGCCTCGGTCTTGCACGCCAATTTGATCGCTAATCTGAAGAACGAGTTGGCCGGCTTCGAGAACGAGAAACAGAAACAATTACTGGCGGCAGAGACTGAGATCAATGCTCGTCGGGAGGCTCGCCGGGAGTATTATCGACGGCTACGGGAGGAATCGCGCCATGCCGCCTCGGAGGAGAAAGAGCGTTTGTTGGTGGATCGGGAGAAACGTACGACGGAGGTCGCCGCCTTGAAGATGCGTATCAAGACTGCCCGGGGGCAGTCGGGAACCTCGGAGGAATTGGAGGCGGTCAAAGGGCGTCTCGGTAATTACGACGCGAACCGGAAGGACTTGGAGCTGAAGATCCGTGAGCTGAAGTACGAGTTGAACTACCAGATGAAAGAGTTCGAGACCGCCGAGAAGCATTTGGATGAGGATTATCAAAAGCTAGCGGAATCCAACGAGGTGAAGATCGAGGCCCTGAGCGCTAAGCTAGCGGAACTGACGGAATTCTTGGATAACCAGAAAGATAGCTTCTTCAACTGGCTGTCCGAGCATAAACCCGGCTGGGAGCAGACGATCGGGCAAGTGTGTGACGAGCGCCTGCTTTACGGGAAAGAGTTTACGGCGGAGGTAGGCGAGGGAGATACCTTTTATGGAATCCGCTTCACCTCCGGGATTCACCGGAATGTCAAGACCAAGGAGGATTACTTGACGGAGAAGAAGGAGGCCGAGGAAAAACGTGCCGGAATCCAGCGCTTCATCGCTACGGCGCGGCAGGATTTGGAGGCGGCCAAGGAGAATCTCCGCAAGCAATATCAATCCTCCGTGAAGCCCATCAAGGAGGATATCTATCACGCGGAATATGAGTTGGAGCAACTGGCGGTTCGCAAGAAAGAGGACGAGTCTCGTCTGTCGGCCTTGCGGGATCAGGCGACCCGTCTGAGGCAGGAGGAGATCCGGCGTTTGGAGGAGGAGTTGAACGCTGCCGAGGCCGCCCTTTCCTCGATCCGGCAGGAGATCGCCACGCTTCAAGGCAAGATGGACCGGGAACTCGCTTCCTTGGATGAGCAAGAGAAAGATGAGTTGGCTGCTTTGGATAAGGAACTCTCCGCCCGGAGGGAAGCTATCTCGGAGGAGATCGCACGCAAGAAAGTGGAGCTGGAAGAGCGCAAATCCGGATATGACAGGGAGCAATTGGATAGCCTGACCGCCAGTGGTGGCGATCCGAGGCGTTTGGAGGAGATACATTCCCGCTTGGCGTATATCGGTGGGGAGATCAAGTATATCAACGAGACCAAGGCTTTGATTATCGAGTATCTGAAAGATAAACGAGAGATGCTGGATAAGGTACCTGACTGGACGGCGGAGAGCCTACGTTTGCAGCAGATCATCCACGGGGAACAGGAGGAATTGAAAAAGCGTCTGGCGGACGTGAACCGGAATATCTTCAAGATAGATGCCGAGCTGAAGGAGCTGAAGGAGGCCAACCGGAAAGCGTTGGAGAACCGGGAGGAATATCATCGCTCTACCCTGTTGGACTGGTTTACCTCTAGGGAATCCGTCTTCTCTTCCATGAACCGTACGGATACGAATGGCGATTGCCGTTCCTTGGTACGGGAGATCACGATCTGCGTCAGCGAGCAATCCCAGAAACTTTCCGAGCTGCGCAAGGAGATAACCGCCTACACCGGCAATTTCTCCGAGGATAATGTGTTCGCCTTCAAGACGAGCTTCTCGGATGATAAAGAGTATATGGATTTCGCTTGCGACTTGAAGGAGTTTATCGACGAGGACAAGGTCTCGGAATACCAATTGCGTATCAATACCCGCAACTCCGATATCTTCCGGCAGATTACGGCGGACACGAAAAGCATGGTCTCTCAGGAAGGCAATATCCGTGGCGTGGTGGATCAGATCAACGCCGATTTCAAGGAGAAGAACTTCGTGGGGATTATCCAGTGTATCGAGATGCGTATCGATCCGAGCCAGAACAAGATTGTCAATCTGTTGAAGGAGATCAAGCGATTCAACGAGGAATATAGCTGGGATTTGGGGCAGAACCTGTTCGCTTCCTCGGCCGACGATACGGCTACCCGGGAGAAGGCGACGACGTTGCTACGTGAGTTGATCAAGTCGATGGACGCTTATTCCGGCAACTTGATCCGTCTGGCGGATTTCTTCGACCTTAAATTCCGGGTGATCGAGAACCGGAATGATACGGGCTTCGTGGAGCGCCTTACGAACGTAGGCTCCGAGGGTACGGATATCTTGGTCAAATCCATGGTGAATATCATGTTGCTGAACGTGTTCAAGCGGAACGCCTCCACGGTATTCTCCGATTTCAGGCTCCATTGCATGATGGATGAGATCGGGAAGCTGCACCCGAATAACGTGGCGGGGATCTTGAAATTCGCCAACGACCGGGATATTCTCTTGATCAATGGCTCACCGACCGAGCAGGATGCCCTGTCCTATAAGCACATCTATAAACTGGAGAAGGACGGCGATAGCTTCACCCGGATCCGGAGGGTGATCACGCAGTTCGATTAGGCAGGATCATAGCCGAGGCTTTCTCACCGATCATAACTGAGGCTCTCTCACGGGTCATAGCCGAGGCTTCGACACCCATGAGAGAGCCTCGTCTATGACCATACCCGTGAACGAATGTTAAAGCCCTGCGATCTCATCCAGCCAAAGCGTAGCCATCGCGTCGCTCGGCATTCGCCAGTCTCCACGCGGGGAGAGGCTGATGGAGCCTACTTTCGGGCCGTCGGGCAGGCAACTGCGCTTGAACTGTTGCTGGAAGAAGCGGCGGAAGAAGGTATGGAGCCATTTCTTGAGGGTGGCATCGTCGTAGGTTTCCCCGAATGCCCGCTTCGCCAAGAAATAAATCTTCGCGGGGGAGGCACCGAAGCGTAGGAAGTGATAGAGGAAGAAATCGTGCAGCTCGTAGGGGCCTACCAAATCCTCCGTCTTCTGCTTGATATTTCCATGCTCGTCGGCGGGAATCAATTCCGGGCTGATCGGAGTGTCTACTATATCTAATAACGTGGCGCGGGAAGCCTCGTCTACCTTGTTGTTGGCAACCCATTCCACCAGATATTTGACCAATGTCTTGGGAATGCTACCGTTGACGCCGTACATAGACATATGGTCGCCATTGTAAGTAGCCCAGCCCAAGGCAAGCTCCGAGAGATCCCCCGTACCGATCACGAGGCCGTTCGCTTGGTTCGCCACGTCCATAAGAAGTTGGGTACGCTCGCGGGCTTGGCTGTTCTCGTAGGTCACGTCATGTACATGGATGTCGTGATCAATATCCTTGAAATGTTGGACGCAAGCCTCCTTGATGGAGATCTCCCGGAGGGTCACGCCAAGGGAGCGTATCAAGTCGCAGGCATTGGTATAGGTACGATCCGTCGTTCCGAAGCCGGGCATGGTGATGCCGATGATCTTATCCCGTGGGATCTTCAAGGCGTCGAAGGTCATGACGGTGACCAGTAGGGCCAAGGTGGAATCCAGTCCCCCGGAGATGCCTACGACGGCGGTTTGGGCGTGGGCATGGAGGACACGCTTGGCGAGTCCCGCTACCTGTATATGGAATATTTCCTCGCAACGTTCTTTCAAGGCATCGCCGGAAGGGGTAAAGGGATGCGGGTCGATTACCCGGGTCAAGTCCAGCGCCCGGTTGGGAAGGCTGAATGAGACTACGGTGCCGTTATCCATGTTATGGTTGAGAT
>ERZ839947.1490-NODE-1490-length-21657-cov-4.034534_pt1 | contig 21657 bp, 9 predicted proteins | sample MGYA00519908_ERZ839947 | MGnify/ENA primary metagenome ERZ839947 (study PRJEB31850, sample SAMEA3708857) | human gut metagenome | biome: human gut; feature: human-associated habitat; material: faeces | place: China | collected 2014 ... | reverse complement strand
GGCTCGATCCTCGCCGACCGCGACCCCGATACGCACGAGAACCGCTACCCCGCGCTCGAACTGCTGCGCCTGGCCATCCCGCGCCGCGTCTACACCGACAACCACATCCGGGTGATCGCCGCCGCATGCCGCAACATCTTCGAGCGCCGCGCGGAGATCACCACGGGTTACCGCATCACCTTCGAGGCGCCGATCCTGCGCCACTTCACCGTCGAACTCGATAAAATCCGTTAACGATGAAACGAATCCTTCTCACACTGGCCGCGCTCGGCACGGCCCTCACGATGCAGGCGAAAGTCGTCCTGCCCGGCATTTTCGGCGACAACATGGTGCTCCAGCAGCAGTCCGAAGCGCAGTTCTGGGGCAAGGCCGCGCCCGGCAAGAAGGTCACGATCCGCCCCTCGTGGAGCACGCAAGGCATTACGGCCAACGTCGGCAAAGACGGCCGCTGGCGGGCCGCCGTGCCCACCCCGGAGGCCGGAGGTCCCTACACGATCGAATTGAGCGACGGCGAGCGGCTGACGCTCCGCGACGTGCTGATCGGCGAGGTGTGGCTCTGCTCCGGACAATCGAACATGGAGATGCCGGTACACGGATTCCCCAACCAGCCCGTCGAAGGTTCGGCGGAGGCGATCATCCGGGCCAGGGCCGCAACGCCGATCCGCCTCTGCACCGTCAAACGCAGCACGGCACGCACGCCGCAGGAGGAGTGCGCGGCACAATGGCTGAAGCACACCCCCGAAGCGGTCGCCGGAACCAGCGCCACGGCCTACTACTTCGCCCGCTACTTGCAGAGCGTGCTGGACGTCCCCGTGGGTGTCATCGTCACCTGCTGGGGCGGCACCCCGGTCGAGGCGTGGATGGACCGCGAAACGATGTCCGGATTCAAGGAATTCGACCTCTCGTTCCTTGACAACCCGGACCAAATCGACCGCCCCCAGTACAAACCCTGCGGACTTTACAACGGCATGATCGCACCGCTCGTACCCTACACCGTGAAGGGATTCCTCTGGTATCAGGGCGAGTCGAACAGGCCGAATCCCACCCAGTACCGGGCGCTGATGCCGGCCTTCGTGAAGATGCTCCGCGAGCGCTGGGCGCAGGGCGGGCTGCCGTTCTACTACGTGCAGATCGCACCCTACCGCTATGACGGGCCCAACGCCATCAGCGGAGCCTTGCTGCGCGAAGCCCAGCTGCATAATCTGAAGGATATTCCATCGAGCGGCATGGCCGTAACACTCGACATCGGCGACGAGGGCTGCATCCATCCGGCCAAAAAAGAAGAGGTCGGAACACGTCTGGCCTGGCTGGCGCTGTCGAAAACCTACGACATGAAAGGCATCGACGCCGATACGCCCGTCTGCGAAAAGATGGAGGTCGCCGACGGCAAGGCCTACCTGACCTTCGCGACAGGTCCCGACGGCCTGGCGCCCTACGGCCGCACGCTCACGGGCTTCGAAATGGCGGGCGCCGACCGCGTCTTCCACCCGGCCACAGCCCGGATCGAGAAGGGCAAAAGCCGCCTGATCGTCGCGTGCGACGCCGTTCCGGAACCGGTCGCCGTGCGCTACGCCTTCCGCAACGTTCCCGAAGCCACCCTTTTCAACACCTCCGGCATCCCCGCCTCCTCGTTCCGCACCGACGACTGGGAGGTGAAGTAAACGCATGTTCCAACCGACCGATCCGGCCGCGGGGACAGACCTCCGCGGCCGGATTTTTTCAGACCCGCATCTCCGGACACGTCAGCAGGAGACGCAGCGGTTCAGCGAAGCGAGGATTTTCCGGTTGGCGGAGTCGATGACCGAGGTTTCCAGCGCCGAGAGGTAAATCTGCGTCGTGCGCTCGGAGGTGTGCCCCATTCCGGCGCTGATCACCGGCAGCGGCACATTGTGGTTGCGGGCCGCCGTCGCCCAGCTGTGACGCGAGGTGTAGGACGAAAGCCCGGAGTCCAGCCCCAGCAGCGACGCGAGCTTTTTCAGCAGACGGTTGTAGTAGTTCAGCGCGACCTGATACTGCGCATAGGCCCGGGCCGGGTCCTCGGCCGTCAGCACCGGGAAAAGATAGGGCGTATCGCGCGTGCGCGGAGCGTACCGGCCGATGATCTCGCGCATGCACGGCTCCAGATGCACGGTCATCCGCTGCCCCGTCTTGCGGCGCACGTAGTGGATCGCCCCGTCCCTCATGTCCTTTTTCCGGAGAAAAGCCATGTCGACGAACGCCATGCCACGCATGCAGTAGCTGAAAACGAACAGGTCGCGGGCCAGCGGCAACGCACCCGAAACCGGCAGGTCGAGGCTCTTCAGAGGGGCGATGAGCCGCTCGTCGATGGCCCGTTTGCGCGTGCGGTCGACGCCCGTATAGACACCGCCGAACGGCGACGCCGGCTCGGCCAGCCGCCTGCGGACCGCCTTGTTGTAAACCGAGCGCAGGATGCGCATGTAGAACGACACGGTGTTCCGGACGACCCCGCGGCGCAGCAGATAAGCGTTGTACTCCTCGACCAACCGCTCGGTGAACGCGGCGAAAGGCAGTTCGCCGCCGCCGAGAAAGCCCGAAAAACTGCGGAGCGTGCGCGTGTAGTTGCGGGCCGTGCCCAGCCGGTTGTCGGCTGTCAGCTGCGCGATCTGCTCGCGCATGAACGCCGTCACGCCCACGCCGCAGGACTGTGCGCAGAAGCGGTCGGCAACCTCGTCGACCGTATAGGGCCGCCCCTCGCGGCCCAGGTCGCGGATGATCCGGTGCAGCCGGTCCACGTCGCACTCTATGCGGCACTGCCAGACCGGAATGCGGCCCGGCTCCGGAGAGACGGCCCGCTGCGCCGAAGCGTCCCACTCGCCGGGCATCAAACGGATGCCGGTCGTAATGCAGCGGGTCCGGCGGAGATGGGTCAACTGATAGTAGATGGTTCCGGCCTTGCCGGATACGCGCGATGCGCGGAATTTTACCTTTACGGAAGTGATCATAACAGTATGGGATTTGTTCCGAAAGGTCGCAATTATCCTCTGTTTCGCGCACATGCCCACCCCCGCTTAATCGGGTAAGCGACCTGCTTTATCCGGATTTCCCGATACAGAGCAGGCCCGGGATTTCGTCCCGGGCCTGTTCTTGCGACAAAACCGCCGCTCTACGCGCAAACCGCAATCAATGCGGTCATCGGCAGCGCAGGCCGTCAGTTCTTCAGTCGGCTTTCCGCCCGAAGCAACTCCCGGACAGCCGCCGGCCGAAAGCTAAATCAGCGTTTCGAGGATCTGCACGGCATTGAGCGCCGCACCCTTCTTGATCTGGTCGCTCACGCACCAGAACGCCAGGCCGTTGTCGCACGTCAGGTCCTTGCGGATACGCCCCACGTACACGGGGTCCTTGCCGGCTATGAAGAGCGGCATCGGGTAGACCTTGCCGGCGGGATCGTCCATCAGCACCACGCCTTCGGCCTTCGAGAAGGCTTCGCGGGCTTCGGACACGGAGACGGGACGCTCGGTTTCGAGCCACACGCTCTCCGAATGGGCGCGCATCACCGGGACGCGCACGCAGGTCGCCGACACGGCGATGTCCGAATGCATGATCTTGCGCGTCTCGTGGAACATCTTCATCTCCTCCTTCGTATAGTCGTTGTCGGTAAAGACGTCGATATGCGGAATCACGTTGTAGGCCAGCTGGAAGGCGAATTTCGCCACCGTCGGTTCCTTGCCCGCGCCCAGTTCGGCATACTGCGTCTCCAGTTCCGCCATGGCGGCCGCCCCGGCGCCGCTGGCCGACTGGTACGTCGACACGTGCACGCGGCGGATATGCGACACGTCCTCGATCGCCTTCAGCGCCACGACCATCTGGATCGTCGTGCAGTTGGGATTGGCGATGATGCGGCGGGGCGCGTTCTTCGCATCCCCGGGGTTGACCTCCGGCACGACGAGGGGCACGTCGGCATCCATGCGGAAAGCGCTCGAATTATCAATCATAACGGTCCCGTGCCGGGTGATCGTCTCGGCGAACTCCTTCGACGTACCCGCTCCGGCCGACGTCAGGGCGAAGTCGATTCCCTTGAAATCGTCGTTGTGTTGCAGCAGTTTGACGGTAAGCTCCTCCCCGCGGAATTTATAGGTACGGCCCGCGCTGCGCTGCGAACCGAACAGCACCAGTTCGTCGATCGGAAGCCGGCGCTCCTCCAAAATCCGCAAAAACTCCTGGCCCACAGCGCCGCTGACGCCCACAATAGCAATTTTCATCTCGATAAAGTTATAAAGTGATCATCGTTTCCGCTCGGACGAACCGTACACGGAAGCTCCGGAGGCAAAAATAACGATTTTCCGGGAAAAATCCTCCTTCCGGCCTGGAAATCGGCAAAATCCGGAACGCAGGCACACGATCCGGACACCGGAAAACGACTGCGCACGAACCGTTCCGCCCGCACCGCCGCCGCAGCAACCGCCCGAAAACATCCGCAGAAACGCCCCCGCAACGACTGCCGCCCGCTTTCGCCCGCACCCGGCACCGCACACCTGCGCAGCATCCACCCGGCACGCACCCGGCACCCGACACCCCGGCACCCGCGCTGCCGAGGGCTTCGCTTACGCCCGGTCCGATTCCTCCGCCCGGGCGTCCTTTTCCCGCAGCGCCTCCTCGAGCTTCCGCTCGCGATAGACCTTCGGCGTCGCCCCGAACCGGGCGATGAATCCCCGGAAAAAGGTACTGCGGTTGGCGAACCCCGACTTGTAGATAATCTCGTCGATCGAGAGCCGCGTGGTCACCAGCAACTGCTCGGCCAGGTTCAGCCGGTACTCCCGGATGATTCCCGCCGGGGTCTGGCCGGTGATCGTCCCCAGCCGCCGGTAGAAATTGCAGAGGCTCATGCCGAGTTCTCGGGCGATGAACTGCGTCGAGAATCCCGGATCGAGAATGTTCCGGTTGATGATGTCGAGCATCCGCTCCAGAAACGCCTTGTCGTCCTTGTGCAGCAACCGCCCCTGCGTGAGGTCGAAGGCGCTGTAAACCGAGCGTCCGTAGCTTTTCAGCGATTCGTAACGGCGCAGCAGCTGGTCGACGACACTCTGCAAATGGGTAATGTCGAAGGGGATCTTCAGGCAGATGTCCACGCCCAGTTCCAGCCCCTCGACCTTCACGTCCGTACGGGAAACCGCCGTCAACAGGATAATCGGGACCTGCATCAGCTGCTTGGTTTCCCGGATGCTGCGGATCAGCCCGATCATCGCCGCATTGAGCGACACCGTCCCGCAGATGATGATCTGCGGCTGCGCTTCGGCCAGTTTCTCCTGCGGGCATTTCAGGTCGGAGACGATCCGCACGTTGTAGCCGCCGCTGAACAGACCGGCGATGAAATCGGCCATATCCCGGTCCTCGTTGATGACGAGCATCGTCGGGAGCATGTCACCGAACGTCATCACGGAGGCTTCGGGAACCGGCACGGGCTGGCTGAACCGCTGTCCGGGAGCGATGTCGGGCTGTGCGGCGGACCGGGCCGCACGGGTGATCTCGAGCCGCGGCAGCGACAGCGTAAAGGTCGTCAGCCCGTCGCGGCTCTCCACCCGGAATTCGCCCTGGAGCTTGGTCACGAGGTTGTAGCAGATCGCCAGCTCCAGGTCTTCCTTCAGCGACACGCCCTGGCGGCTCAGCGCCCCCAGGTGGTTGAGCAGTTTGTAACGGTCGAAAATCAGTTCGATCTGCCCGGCGTCGAGTTCCACGCCCCGGTTCGAGACCTCGATCCGAAGCCGTTCCGCCGCGCCGGAAGTCTCCTCCCCGGCGCCGGAAGCCGCCCCGTCCGGACGCGGCACGGAACAGATTCCGACCGAAACGCTCACCTCGCCGCCCGGCTCCGTCCGGCGGAACGCATTGGACAGCAGGATATTGAAGATCATCATCAGGATATTGCGCACCGAAGGGAACAGCACGCCGCTGCCTACGGCCGTCCGGTAGGCGATGCGGTTCTCCCCGGCATAATCGGCGAATGTCTGCGCGATGCCGCCGGCCGTGCGTGAAACGTCCAGCATCTCGATATCGTCCGAACCGTCGACGGGATCGGTCGACTGGAATTCGTTGAGCATATAGATCAGATCGTTGATCTTCTGCGCATTGTGCCGGATCAGTTCCGCCTGCCGGCGGACGAACGCGTCGGCCGACTTGCAGCCCATGATCTGCTGGCAGGGACCGTTTATCAGCGTCACGGGGATCGAGAGTTCGTTGGTCAGGTTGGAGAACGACCAGATGCACGACTCATAGACCAGTTCCCGCTGCCGCTGTTCGTAGAGCGACTGCCGGAGCCGCGCCCGGAGCCGGCGGCGGCGGATCAGGTATCCCGACACGCCGATAACGACGCCCAGCGTTGCGGCGAGATACCCGATCCAGGCCCAGGTCGAGGCGTAGGGCGGAGCCAGCACGCGGATCGGCAGGCGGCTGACGGGACTCCACTCCCCGGTCGTATTGTTCCGGTAGCGCACCCCGAGCGTATAGCGGCCCGCGGGAAACGCAGCGAAAGCCAGCGTGTTGCTGTGGTAATTGTCGTGCCAGTCGCCGTCCAGCCCCTCGATATTGTAAAAATAGGAATAATTGCTGCCGTTGACGTAATCCAGTGCCGCGATCGAAAGACTGAAAGCATTCTGATGATGCCGCAGCACCATCCGCCCCCGGCGCATCAGCGCCCCGACATCGTACGACTCGCCGTTGGCCCTCACCTCGCGGAACCGGATGGGCGGCATGTAGGAGGCCGCTTCGAAATCCCCGCTGTCGGAGATGACCACGAAGCCGTTGATCCCGCCGAAAAGCAGTTTTCCCCGCTCCCGGTCGTAAAAATAGGCTCCGTCGCTGAACTCGACCACGTCAAGTCCGTACGAAGCGCCGTAAACCACCGAACGGTTCGTCGCCGGGTCGTAGCGCACGATGCCGGCATTGGTCCCGACCCAGATGTTGTCGAGCGAATCGACCAGCAGGCCGTGGATCACCCCGCAGCGCAGCTGGTCGTTGCTGTAATCGGGTTCCGCGCCGCCGCCCGCCGGATCGTAACGCACCAGGCCGCAGCCGGTCCCGAACCACGACGAGCCGTCCGAACGGCACACGCCCGCCGTCACGTCGTTCACGGCCAGCCCCCGGCGGGTGTCGAACCCGACGGTCCAGCCCTCCCGGGTGCGCCTGTTATAGTGTACGACGCCGATACCGTGGTTGCAGAACCAGAGGGTGGAATCGGACTCCTCGCAAACGGAGAAAAAGAAGTTCCGGCTCCGCGCCTTGAGTCCCAGCTCCACCGGTTCGACATTCGCGGCGACGGGCGCGTCGGCGCTCCCGGACAGTTCGATGCGCCAGACCCCGTAGCCCACGCTCGCAGCCCACAGCACCCCGTCCCGGTCCTCGTAAAGCCCGTGAATGCGCCGCAGCGCCCCGCTCCGCGGCAGTTCGAAAATCCGCCTGTGCCGGTACGAGTAGTAGCACACGCCGCCGTCGCCGCCGATCCACAGCACATTGCGGCGGCTTCCGGCAAACGTATAGACCGAATTTTTCCCCAGCGGCGAATCGGCGGCCGTATAGCTGTCGGTATTCTCCCGCGTAAAGGTCCGCCGGGAGTAGAAATCGCGGATGCGCAGGATGCCGTCGTTCTTGGTCCCGATCCAGAGGTCGCCCTCCGGGTCGACATGGAGCGCCTTGATCGGTTTGGTCAGCAGGTAGGGCAGCGTTTCGTAGGTGACCGAACGGATCGCGACCTCCCCGACCGCCTGCCGCAGCAACCCGCTGCCGTCGGTTCCGATCCAGACAATATCCTGGTTACAGTCCTTCAGCAGCGCAAAAACGCCGCAGTTGACGTCGATCTCCTGCAACTCGTAACGCCCCTCGATCGGATCGGTCGAACGGAGCCGCAGCACGCCGCTCATCCCGAAGGCCAGCACGTAATCGTCCTTGTCGCTGATCACCGACGAAAGGGTGCCGCGCCGTCCGAGCTCCTCCCGCAGGTCGAAAATCGGGAAAGCCCGCCGCTGCCCGGTGTCGAAGCGGAACAACATGCCGTTCCGGTCGGTGAAAAAGATCGTCCGGTCGCCGTCGTAACGGGTGAACACCACCCCGTCCGGCAGCGGCATCCGCTCCCACTCCCCCACCGAAGCCCTGCCGCCGGCGTCATAGGCCACCTGCGCACAACGAATATCCTCCGAACGCACCAGCCACAATACGCCGTCGCCGTCGAGGCACATGCGCAGCACCCCGTTAAGCTCCTCCCCGCGGACATCGACCGGCTCGAACGCACCCTGCGACGCCACATATCCGTACAACTTGTTGCCATGCAGGAAAAACGCCTCGTCCCGGCTGCGGGCCGCGAATTTATAGACCCGCTGGAATCCGGCAAGCATTTCGATCCGCCGGTCGCGCGTGTCGAAGCGGTCGACACCGTAGTTGGTCCGCACCCAGAGGTAACCGTCGTCCGTGGCTACGATCTCCTGAATCAGGTTGCCCGAGAGCCGGAAATGCCGGGCGGAATTGCCGTCCCACAGATTCAGTCCGTCGCAACTGCCCGCCCAGATATACCCGTCCGCATCCTGCGCCAGCGACAGAATCGAACTGTTCGACAGCCCGTCGCGGTGGGTAATGCGGCGGATATTCTGCGGGAATGCACTCCGGACGACCGCGACCGCGAGGAGAAGGAATACGCATCTGAAATACATAGCAGGGGAATTAGATAAAAACAGACCGGAATATCTATGTAAATATATACAAAAAAACCGGATTTCAAAACAAAATATCCCATTTAGCGACAACGCCGATTCCCCTTGGTACAAGGGCTTTTTCCCGGATACGCCGGATGGCTTTTCCGGCGGGCGGCAAAGAGCGATCTTGGGCGCTATGATATGAAATCATACTTCTTTTACAAGAAAATATACTCGCACAATGCCGTTTTCCGATATTTTTGTAGAAGCCCTGACGAAAGTTTCCGCTTCCCGAAAGGCTTATTTGCGACACCTATATATAAAACCCGCATGCTATGAAGAAAACGCACTTGTTTCGGCATCAGAGGTATTCGCATCCAAATCGGACGATCGCCGGAAAATCATTCCGGGCAGTCTCCGCATCGTTTTCCGTATTCCAGTTCCGCCGGTCGAAATACCGGAAGCAACGGCATCCGAACGACCCGCTCTTCGGCTGATCCGCCGTATCGCCCTCTCTCTTACGTTCGCACCCTCCCGCAGCATCCCTACCCATACCCGCTGCACGCTTATTCAAACGCACCGTTCCTTTTCCGATAGCCGACGGCCCATCGGAAAGGCAGCCGGCCCGAACCTCGTACCAAACCCATTTAAATTTTCGCCTATGATAAAAAAATTGCTCTTATCGCTATCGGCGGTTTTCTGTATGACGGCAGCTTCGGCCCAGACCCAGACGGTCAAAGGCCGTGTCGTCGATGAGAACAACGCACCGGTCATCGGTGCGACCGTTGTCGTCAAGAACCGCCCGACAATCGGCACTTCGACCGATGTCAAGGGAGAATTCGCACTTCAAGGAGTCCCGAAAGGAGGGGGGGGGGAAACTCCAAATCTCTTATGTAGGCTACAAAACCCAGGATGTTGACATTGCACCCGACATCCGGGTAAAACTCGAACCCGACGCCCAGGCCGTAGAGGCCGTCGTGGTGACGGGTATGACCAAGATGGACAAGCGGCTGTTCACGGGAGCCGCAGACCAGCTGGTTGCCGACGACGTGAAACTGGCCGGTATGGCCGACATCAGCCGCGGCCTGGAAGGCCGGTCGGCCGGCGTATCCGTCCAGAACGTATCCGGTACGTTCGGAACCGCCCCGAAAATCCGCGTGCGCGGCGCCACATCAATTTACGGCAGTTCGAAGCCGCTGTGGGTCGTGGACGGCGTCATCATGGAGGACATCGTCGACATCGACGCCGACGACCTCTCCTCGGGCGACGCCACGACGCTCATCGCATCGGCCATCGCCGGACTCAATGCCGAAGACATCGAGAGCTTCAACATTCTGAAAGACGGCTCCGCCACCTCCATCTACGGAGCGCGCGCCATGGCGGGCGTCATCGTCATCACCACCAAACGCGGCCGCGCCGGCGTGAGCACCATCAACTACACCGGCGAATTCACCTACCGCATGATTCCGTCCTACCGGGATTTCAACATTATGAACTCGCAGGACCAGATGTCGGTGTACATGGACATGCAGAAAAAAGGCTGGCTCAACCTCGCCGAAACCATCACCGATTCGGAAAGCGGCGTATTCGGAAAGATGTACCAGATGATTGCGGCCGGACAATTGCAAAACGACGACGCGAGCATCGGGAATTACCTGCGCGCGGCGGAGTTCCGCAACACGAACTGGTTCAGCGAGCTGTTCAACAACAACGTCATGCACACCCACTCGGTGAGCCTCACGTCCGGAACCGACAAATCGTCCTACTATGCGTCGCTGAGCGCCATGAGCGACCCGGGCTGGACGAAGACCAGCAAGGTGGAACGCTACACGGCCAACATCAACGCCACCTACAACATCTTCAAAAACCTGTCGCTGAACCTGATTTCCAACGGCTCCTACCGGAAGCAGAAGGCGCCGGGAACCCTGTCGTCGGCAACCAACTACGTGACGGGCGAAGTGAAGCGCGAATTCGACATCAACCCCTATTCCTATGCGCTCAATACGTCGCGCACGCTCGACCCCGACGAATTCTACACGCGAAACTACGCGAGCTTCAACATTCTGCACGAACTGGACAACAACTACATCGACCTTTCGGTCGTCGAGACCAAATTCCAGGCCGAACTGAAGTGGTCGCCCGTCGAGGGCCTCGACTTGAGCGCCCTGGGCGCGGTAAAATACCAGGCCTCGATCCAGGAGCATAACATCACCGAGTCCTCAAACCAGTCCGTTGCTTACCGGACCGTCGAACCGACCACCGTCCGGGACAACAACCCGTTCCTTTACACCGATCCGGACAACCCCTACGCCGTTCCGGTGACCGTGCTGCCCAAGGGCGGTATCTACGAACGCACGGACAACAAAATGCTTTCGTACGACTTCCGCGCGTCGGCGACCTACAACAAAACGTTCAACAACACGCATATCATCAACCTCTACGGCGGTATGTCGGTGAACAAGATCGACCGGCACAACACCTGGTTCCGCGGCTGGGGACTCCAGTACGATATGGGTATGGAGCCTTACTACGATTACCTGGCCTTCAAGCAGGGCATGGAGAGCGGCAGCAAGTACTACACGATCGGCGACTCGTTCTATCGCGAAGTGGCCTTCTTCTTCAACGGAACCTATTCTTACAAGGGACGCTACACCATCAACGGAACCTACCGCTACGAAGGGACCAACAAGATGGGCAAGAGCCGCAAAGCCCGCTGGCTGCCGACGTGGAATATCTCCGGGGCATGGAACGTCCACGAGGAGAAGTTCTTCAGCCACGTACAGCCCGCCCTGTCGCACCTGTCGCTCAAAGCCTCTTACTCGCTGACCGCCGACCGCGGCCCGTCTTACGTCACCAACTCGCTGGCCGTCATCAAAGCCTCGACCCCGTGGCGCCCGACCAGCGGCGATACCGAAACCGGCCTCAAGGTTTCGAGCCTTGAAAATGCGCAGCTCACCTACGAGAAGAAGCACGAGCTGAACCTCGGACTCGACGTCGGGTTCGTCAACAACCGGATCAACCTGGCCTTCGACTGGTACAAACGCAACAACTTCGACCTGATCGGCACGGTCACGACCCAGGGTATCGGCGGCGAGATCTCCAAATACGGCAACGTCGCGGAGATGAAATCGAACGGCGTCGAAATCAGCCTTTCGACCAAGAACGTCCAGACCAAGAACTTCAGCTGGACCACCAACTTCATCTACTCGCACATCCACAACGAAGTGACCAAACTCGAAACCTCCACGCGCGCAATGACGTTGGTTTCGGGAACAGGATTCACGATGGAGGGGTATCCCGCCCGCTCGCTCTTCTCGTTCCAGTTCGCAGGATTGAACGAAGTCGGACTGCCGGTCGTGGTCAACACGGAAGGCAAACTCAGCTCCAGCTCCTTCAATTTCCAGGACAGCAACGAGAACAACCTGAAAACGAATCTGGTCTACTCCGGACCGGTCGACCCGACCGACCTGGGCAGTTTCGGCAATACGTTCCAGTACAAGGGATGGCGTCTGAACGTCTTTATGACCTACTCGTTCGGCAACGTCGTGCGGCTCAACCCGGTCTTCAGCAGCATTTACTCGGACCTCAACGCCATGCCGCGGGAATTCAAGAACCGCTGGATGGTCTCCGGCGACGAAGCCGTCACGAACATCCCGGCCATCGCCTCGAAGCGCCAGCGCCAGCTGAACTCCTCGATTTCGTACGGATACAGCGCCTACAACTACTCGACGGCACGCATCGCCAAGGGCGACTTCATCCGCATGAAGGAGATTTCGCTTTCGTACGACTTCCCGAAGAGACTCATTTCGAAACTGCGGTTCTCTTCGCTTTCGCTCAAACTGCAAGCCACGAACCTCTTCCTGATCTACGCCGACAAGAAGCTCAACGGCCAGGACCCCGAGTTCTACAACACCGGCGGCGTCGCAGCCCCCGTGCCGCGGCAGTTCACGCTCACAATCCGAATCGGACTGTAAAATCTGATTTATCTTAAAAAGATTCCTATGAAAAAAAGCATCATATATTTACTGGGCATAGCGGTCGTCATTCCGGCATTCATGTCGTGCAGCGATTTTCTGGATCAGAATCCCGATCTGCGCACGACGCTGGATTCCGAAGAGAAGATCGCCAACATACTCGTCTCGGCCTACATCAGCGGGGCAGGCAGCTACCAGCTCGTTGCGGAACTCTCCTCGGACAACGTCTGCGACTACGGCATCACAAAGAATTACAACCAGTTCTATCAGGATGTCTACGAATGGGCCGAAGAGGTTACCAGCAACAACGACGCCCCGCGGAACATCTGGAGTTCGAACTACAACAACATCGCCAACGCCAACCAGGCGCTTTCGGCCATCGAGGAGCTGGGAGGACCTACCACCACGAGGCTCAAGGCCAGCAAAGGCGAAGCGCTGATTTGCCGGGCTTATTCCCATTTCGTACTGGCAAACATGTTCTGCATGCCCTACAACCCGGCAACAGCAGGGAACTGCCTGGGCATACCCTATATGGACCACGCCGAAACCGACCTCAACCCCAGGTACGAACGCGGAACGCTCCAGGAGGTCTACGAGATGATCGGCAAAGACATCGAAGCGGGCATCCCCCTGATCGACGACACGGCCTATTCGGTTCCGAAATACCACTTCAACTACAAGGCCGCCTGCTGCTTCGCCTCGCGCTACTACCTGTTCATGCAGGACTGGGACAATGCCATCAAATACGCGACGATGGCCCTGACCTCCAACCCGTCGTCGCTGCTGCGCGATTACAGTGCGATCGCCGCTCTGCCGAACGGCACCAGCAGGCATCAGGAATATGTCAATTCGGCCAGCACGGCCAACTTCCTCCTCCAGGCCGCGACATCGAACAGCGGACTGCTTTTCGACTGGTACTCCACCGCCGGCCGCTATTCGCACGGCAAACTGCAAGGAATCTATGAAACCGTTCAGCCGAAAAAAGGCGGTCCGTGGGGCAGCAGCGTGACTTTCAAAGCGCCGCATGCAGTGCTTGCCTCATCGGGCAAATACGTTCTTCCCCGGACATGGCGCGTGTTCCAATACACCGACCCGGTCGCCGGAACCGGATTCAACAAAGCGATTTCCGTTCTCTTCACCTCCGAGGAGGCGTTGCTCAACCGCGCCGAAGCCTATATTATGAAGATGAACGAAGACCCGACGGCGCTCGACAAGGCCCTGGAGGATATAAACCTCTACGCCGCGAACCTCTTCTCGGCAGGGTTCAAATCCATGACGGAGGCTTCGATCATCAAATGGGCTACGGAAACCTACCCCGACTACTCCGAACTCTACGTCGGAAAGACCTCGGTCAGCAGCCCGCAGACGCTCAATCCCAAGAAAAAGCTCCATGCGGCCCCCTACAACACGCTCGAAGAGGGCGGCCCGCAGGAGAGCATGCTTCAGGCGCTCATCTTCATGCGCCGCTACCAGTTCCTCCACGAAGGCATGCGGTGGTTCGACACCCGTCGCTTCGGCATCACGGTCTACCGCTACCTGCTCGATGAAGACGCCGAAACCGTCGTGCAAATCACCGATCAGATCAGCGACGAGAACGGTACGGCCGATCCGCGCCGCGCCCTGCAACTCCCGGCCGACGTTATTGCCGCCGGCCTGACCCCCAACCCGAGAAAATAACAAACCAAAGTGCGTATGAAAAAGAATCTGATATATCTGCTCTTTTCCGTCACGCTGCTCTGCGCAGCGCTGACAGCCTGTTCGGACAACGACGATCTGGATTCCACCAGCGTGGTCCGGCCGACGACCACCGAACAGAACGACCTCGACCGCTGGCTCAAGCGCAACTACGTCGAAACCTACAACATCCAGCTCAAATACCGGTTCGAGGACATCGAGTCGAGCATGGGCTACTACCTCACACCCGCCAGCTACAAGCAGTCGGTCGCCATGGCCAAACTGGTGCGCCACATGTGTCTGGAAGCCTACGACGAGATAACCGGCAGCACGGATTTCATCAAGGCCTATTTCCCGAAAATCCTCTTCCTGGTCGGCTCGTATGCCTACAAGACCAACGGAGCGATGGTGCTGGGAACGGCCGAAGCCGGGGCGAAGATCACGCTCTACAACCTCGACAACCTGAACCCCAAGACCGTCAATGCGAAGACGGCCTATTTCAAGACGATCCACCACGAATTCGGGCATATCCTCAATCAGACGAAACCTTACCCCACCGATTTCGCGGAGATTTCCGGCCCGGATTACGTACAGGACCAATGCTTCGAAATCTACAAGACCACCGAATCGGCACTGCAAAAAGGATTCATTTCCCCGTATGCATCGAAAGCCGACAGCGAGGATTTCGTGGAACTCATCGCCCTCTACGTCAACCGGAGCGCAGAAGAGTGGGAGGAGATGCTGACGACGGCCGGCGACACGGGACGGCCGAAAATCGAAGCCAAATTCGAAATCGTCTCCAACTACATGAAAAGCACCTGGAACATCGACCTGAACGAACTGCGGGAAATCGTACTGCGCCGTGCGGAAGAAGCGCCCAACCTCGACTTCGACTCGCTGGATGACGAAGATACGGACACGCCCGAAAATTCCGGTACAAACGAATAAGCGACACCGAATATGAAAAAAACAGCAATCATACTATTTCTGGTTCTGGCCATTCCTGCCCTGCTCACCTCATGCCTGTTCGACGAGGAGGATCTTTTCGACAAGTCCGCCTCCGAACGCATCGAAGCCGCCAAGCAGGAGGCCAAGACCGTGCTCGAAAGCGCTGAAAACGGATGGCACGTGCGCTATTTCCCCTCCCCGACCCAGGAGTTCGGCGGATACAACCTGTTTTTCAAATTCTCCGAAGGCAGCGTCACCGTTGCCTCCGAGATCGAAAGCAACCCGTCCATCACCGAGACGAGCCTCTATTCGCTCGGCGAGGATCTGGGCGTCACGCTCAATTTCGATACGAAAAACTCGCTCATCAATTACTTCGTACACCCGAAAAATCCCGACAACATCGGATCGACCTACAAGGGCATGGAGGGCGACTACAAATTCACGGTGATGGAGACATCCGCGGCAATGGTCGTCCTGCGCGGCATCATCACGGGGAATTACTACATCCTGACCCCCGTTTCCGCGGACACCGACTGGTCGGAAGACCTGGAGACCTACCGGAATAATGCGGAAGACATGTCATTCAACACCTATTCCTTCGTCGTGAAAGACAAGACGTATTCGGCAACGCTCACGAACCGTCGCTTTGCGGTCAAGATCGACAGTGAAACCACCGTGTACGCACCGTTCATCTACACCAAGGCCGGCATCAGTTTCTACATGCCGGTCGAGATCGACGGAGTGACCGCACAGAACTTCACCTTTGTCGACGACTACTATTTCGCCGAAGTCAACGGCGCCGATTTCAAGATTATGACGCCCGAGCCGGTCCGGTCGGACATCACGTTCGAAGTGACCGTTCCCGATGCCACGAAGACCTACAACAGCGTTACGGTGAATACAGTTCCATCAACGGATACGGAGTACTACTACATGGGACTGATGCTGAAGTCCGAATTCGAGGCCCAGCGCGAGAAAAAGCTCCTGCAAAGCCTGGTCGGCACGCTCAACGGCAACATCGGCGCAGGCGACGATCCCGAAGCGATCGCAGCCAGCCTGCTCCACAAAGGTGCGGACACCTATACGCTCAACTATCCGAGTTTCTACGACGAGTACGTAGCCGTCGTATTCGGATGCGCCGTCTCCAACGGATTCATCGTCTCCACCACGCCCATCACGTCGCTTCCGGTTTCGATCGACGCCTCGCTCTTGCCGGACAATACCGATCCTCTCTACAAGAGATGGCTGGGCAAATGGAGAGTTACGAGCACCACCTCGCAGGTAAACGAAGCTCCCGTAACATTCGAGGTTATCGTAAAACCGGGCACCGTCAACTCGTCCTACATGATCCGGGGCTGGGGCATCACGATCTACGGAAACAGGTACGACCTGCGGGCATATTACCAGGCATCCTATAATGGCGCCTCCACTCCGGCTATCCCGATTCCGAAGTCGACCGGCATTCTCTACACGAAAACCGACAATGCGATTTACGGCTACGACGGAGTCTACCCGATCCGGACTCGCTACTCCCGTATAACCCACTCGACCGGAGCCTACTCGTCATTTACGACGACCCAGACCTCGCCCAAACTCGTCGGCATTTACGACGAGGCGCAGGCAGGCCAGGCAACGATGTACGGTTCCGGCTACAATACCGGCACCGATTACGTCGGCATAGAATTCTTCAGATGGACGGAAAACCAGGCATCCTACTACACCTCGCCGGCTGTCCGTCCGGGCTATACGGCCAAAGACTTCCCGGTGGGTCCCTTCACGTGGGTTCAGCTGATAGACGCCGACGGGAACGACCTCACCACCGGCACCCCGGCCGAATAAGCGAAACCGGTTCGATCCTCAAATAAGTCCGGGCCGCCCATTGAGGGCGGCCCGGACTTTTATCGGATACAGAAAACCCGGTCCGTGTCAGTCGAAGAAATTGTCGTCCTCGGGGTTGTTCCGCCCCTCGGAGTCGACTTCGTCCTCGCAGTCGTAACGGGGCATCATCGCCGGACGCACGAACTGGTCCGTACGGCTGATGCCGAAACGACCGTCGTCGTAGATCTTTTTCATATATTCGCCCACGATCGGCAGCGCCATCACGCTGCCCTCGCCGCCGCGGATGAAGTGCACCGACTGGTCCTCGCCGCCGACCCAGGCGCCGGTCACCAGCTTCGGGGTCACGCACATGAACCACGCGTCGCGGTTCTTGTTCGAAGTTCCGGTCTTACCGCCGATCTCCATGTCGGTCAGCCCGAACTGCCACCGCAGACGGCCCGCCGTCCCCGAGTTGACCACGTCCTGAAGCATCGTGAGCATCGTGTAGGCCGTGCGTTCGCTGACGGCGTCCTGCGACTGGGGAATGAAACTGGCGATCAGGTTGCCCTGACGGTCCTCGATGCGCGTCACGAAGATCGGATCGGTGTGCACGCCCTGATTGGCAAAGGTCGAAAAGGCGCTCACCAACTCGTAAACGTTCGATTCCGAAGAGCCGAGAGCCAGCGCCGGAACGGGGTCTATGTAGCTGCGGATGCCCATGTTGTGAATGAAATCGGCCACGGCAGCCGGCTGCTTGGCCTGCTTCATAATCCACGCCGAGTAGTTGTTGCGGCTGCGCGCAAGTCCCCACTTGAGGGGGTGCAGCACCCCGTCGTACTCGACATTGCCGGCCTCCTTGGGCGACCAGGCCGTACCGTTGGCCGTCTCAATGGTCGTCGGCAGGTTGGGAACCATCGTGCAGGGCGTCAGGCCCAGATGGTCGATGGCGAAGGTGTAAACGAAGGGCTTGATCGTCGAGCCGATCTGGCGTTTGCCCTGCTTGGCCATGTCGTACTTGAAGTAACGGAAATTAGGCCCTCCGACATAGGCTTTTACGAAGCCCGTGGCAGGATCGATCGACACCATCGCGGCACGCATGATACGCTTGTGGTGGAGGATCGAGTCGCGCGGCGTCATCAGCGTGTCGCGCTCGCCCTTGTAGGTGAACACCCGCATGTTGCAGGGTTTGTCGAAAGCGGCGTTGATCTCCTTCTCGCCCGCCCCGGCGTGCTTCATCTCGCGGTAACGGTCCGAATAACGGACGGCATGGCGCATGATCCGGTCGCGCTCCTCCTTGTCGGCATCGACGAAAAGCGTCTTCGTCGCCCGGAACTGCGCGTCCATCTTGGGCTGAATCTCCTTCTCCATCTGCCGCTGCACGGCCTGCTCGGCATAGGTCTGCATCACGGAGTTGATCGTGGTATAGATTTTCAACCCGTCGCGGTAGATATTGTAGGACGTGCCGTCGGCCTTGCGGTTCTTGTGACACCAGCCATAGAGCGGATTCTCGTTGTACTCCTTCACCGCCTGGTCATAGTCCCACTCGTTGTAGAACTGGCTGCGCTTGGGAGGCCGGGCGTTCATCACCAGCCGCAGCATCTCGCGGAAATAGGTCGCCGCACCCTCGTTGTGCGACACGGGCTTGTAGTTGGTCACGATCGGCAGCGCCGCCAGCGAATCGCGCTGCCTGCGGGTCAGCGCCCCGGCCTCCTCCATGCGTGAAAGCACGAGGTTGCGGCGCACGAGGGCGTTCTTGGGATTCAGGATGGGCGAATAGCGCGTCGGGGCGTTCACCACCCCCACCAGCACGGCCGCCTCCTGCACGTTGAGTTCGTCCGGCTCCTTGTTGAAGAAGGTGTGGGCCGCCGACTTGATGCCGAAGGCGTTCGAGCCGAACTCCACCGTATTGAGGTACATGGCGGCAATCTCCTCCTTGGTGTAGTTGTATTCGAGTTTGAGGGCCGTGATCCACTCCTTGAACTTCGAGGTCACGAGTTTGGCCTTGCGGACGACGGCGCCGCGGTTGCGGACCGTATCGCGCGGAAAGAGGTTCTTGGCCAGCTGCTGCGTGATGGTCGAGCCGCCGCCCTGCGAGGTGTTCTGCAACAGCAGGGTCTTCACGGCCACACGCGCCAGCGAAGGAATGTCGATGCCCGAGTGGGTGCGGAAACGCACGTCCTCGGTCGCAATGAGCGCCGCGACGATGGGCGGAACCTCATGCCCGGCCAGCCGGATGTGAAGCGTCGAATCCGACGGATAGAGGTCGGCGTACTGCACATAGGAGCGGTTCTGCACGAAGAAGGTTCCGATCACCTTGCCGTCCTCGGAGTAGATCTCCGTGGCGAGGTTGCTGCGGGGATTCTCCAGCTCCTCGAACGAGGGCATGCGGCCGAACACGCCGAAGACCGTGAGCACCAGCATCAGCGCCACGAGCGCAAAGGGTGCGAAAGCCGCGTACCAGATCCATTTTATCGTTTTCGGGCTGACACCCGTCTTTTTTTTCTGTCCCATACGACGATATTTGCGACAAAGATACGAAATTTTCACCTTTTACTTTTAACCTTTCACTTTTAACCTTTAACCTTTCACCTTAAAACGGCAGTCCCACCGACGCTGCGACGTACAGCCCGCCGCTCGACGGATGGTAGCACGACAGCTTGAAGGTCGAAGTGGCCGACGCCGGCTGCCGGAAGGCGTTGAAGTCGAAAACGATGTCTCCGCCCACCGACCAGATCCGCCGCCACGTCATTCCTCCGCGGCCCACGTCGCGGAACTGCGCGTAGTCGCCTCCGGCGTTGAGCCGGATGCGCTTGATGTAGATCACCGAGCCGATGCCGCCCTCGGGATACCACACCGGCAGCTGGTAGTTGGCCTGAAAAGCCGTGTAGTTGTTCGACACGATGTCCGCGGAGGTGAACCCGCGCGGAACCAGCCGCGTGGATTTGTAGCTCAACGGAGCATATCCCGACGGAAACTTGTAGCCGCCGATCGAGGTCTGGTAGGTCGCGGCCACCAGCACCGAGTTGTGGGGCGCGAATCCCGGCAGATAAGCCTGTCCGTAGAACGAAATCAGGTCGCTGAAATGGGTGTTCTCGGGGTTGAACGTGTAGTTCGCGCTGAAGGTGTAGCCCCAGCGGGGCGCGATGTCGCGGTGCGCCATACGCACCTGGTCGGAGAATCCGGCTCCGAACGAAACCTTGTGCAGCCCCTCGCGGAAACCGACCCGCTGAATGTTGGAGATGCTGCCGTTCTCCCATTCGATCTTGCCCAGATCGGCAACCATGCCGTTGGAGTAGTTCCAGCCCGCCGAGAGGGAGAGCTGGCGCGTGTGATACCCCCGCTGGAAATAGAGCGGCAGCGTGGCCGACAGCCCCACGGAGTAATATTTGTCGGGAGCAGGACGGCTTTGGTAGACCGGATTGCCCTGCCCGTCGCGGCCGGCCAGCGAGTAGAAGAGCTGGTTGCCGCCGTAGGAGGCGTCCAGGTCGAAACGCACGCCCAGCCCGAAATAGCGCACGCCCAGATTCACGAGCGAGCCTTCGTGCCGGTTCCAGCCGTAGGAGGCGTAGGCCTCGGCGCTCGAAAGCAGGTTCTGCGAGATCAGCGTAAGGCCCACATTGAGGTCGATCACGTGTTCGTCGACCGCCGCAAAAGGGTTGAACGCCACGGGCATCCAGCTGTGGGCGTTCACCAGATTGGGCACCTTGCGATACCGCTTCGCGCGGAACTCGCCGGACTGTCCGACCGAATCGGCGCGCGTATAGCGCACCGTGTCGAGGTTCACCACGTCCCAGCGTTTGCGGGGCGGGTTCACCAGGTTGACGGGCAGCCGCGAAGGCGTGACGGGAATCAGCAGGCTGTCATCGGCGGCGACCCGCTGCTCCGCGACGCGGTAGCCGAGGCGGTCGTAGGTCGTCAGCAGCACCCCTCCGTCCGCCGGGGCGGGCGCGAAGGAGCCGTAGGCCGAGGTGGTGATGCGGTATTCGCGGCGGGCCATCAGGTCGTAACAGTGGGCCTCGTCGCGGCCCGAGGCGATCGAGCCGTAATAGAGCTTGCCGCCCCCAGCCCGCAGGTTCGAAAGGGTGATGTAAGCCCCCTCGGTAATCGGGTGCAGGCCGTCGGAGTCGATGCGGCCGATCCACATGCCGCTGTCGTCCGTGACGAGGACGTACCACGCCACCGTACGATCGTCCCACGCCAATCCGTGAATCTCCGACCGGACGGGCGTTTCGAACCGCCGTTCGGGACCCTCGCCGTGCCGCACCACGACCGTATAACGGCCGTCGGGATTGTACTCGACCCATCCGAACTCCTCGCCCGAAGCCGTGGGATAGAGCGTATTTCGCTGCCGTTCCGCCGTGCGGGGCACACCGTCGGCGAGGTCCATGTAACACAGTTGCGAGTTGACGCGCTGTTCGAAAAGCGTGGAACGGCGGTACTCGGTCCACCAGACGCGGCCGTCGGCCATCGACGGACGGGTCGAGACCAGCCCTGTATGGCAGACCGTCCGTTCCCCGCCCGTACGGCGGTCGATCACGACGAAACGCGAAACGCGGTCGAGGTCGGTTTTCAGCGCCACGACGGCCGTGTCGCCCAGCGGCAGGGGCCAC
>ERZ839947.1483-NODE-1483-length-21755-cov-14.938157_pt1 | contig 21755 bp, 19 predicted proteins | sample MGYA00519908_ERZ839947 | MGnify/ENA primary metagenome ERZ839947 (study PRJEB31850, sample SAMEA3708857) | human gut metagenome | biome: human gut; feature: human-associated habitat; material: faeces | place: China | collected 2014 ... | reverse complement strand
CGACCTTTGAAAAGGTCGACCAAACTTTTATAATTGCTTGATAAAGCAATCAGCCGAACAATAATTTACCGCAATTTTTGATAAAAAATCAAAATTTTTACATAAAAATGCGGGCATACTTTTGGTATGCCCGCAAAATTTGAATTTGAAAACCACGATTTTATAAGTGGTTATTGAAGCTCACAGAGCTTTAATAAAATCCTCCAAAAGCCTTGAAAACAAAGGATTTATCGCAATGTGTTCACCTTATCCCTTTATATGATTTCATACTGTTTTACCCTTGTCCTGTTCCCTCATAAGGGAAAACGCAAGGGCAAGAAAATCTGATAACAAGATATAACAAAGTGTGGCAATCGGAGAACTGTGATGTATGTGCGAATATATTATACTGGAGGATTTATTGAATGGACAAGTATATCTATGATGAAAGCAACGGGCTTTGGTACGAACTGCAAGGAGATTATTATATCCCTTGTCTTATCTTATCAGCCGAAGAAGAAAGACCTATTGGCATTTGGGGGCAGCGACACAAATGCTATCTGAAAGAGTATAAGAACGCAACTTACAAAACGCTTCTAATAAGCGGTAAACTTAACAGCTATCTTGCTGACATCAACGAACAAGCTGAGAGTATGCTTTATCGACTGGTTAAGGAAATGACTGCGAAAGAGAATGTGACGGAACAGCTCAAAGCTGAGCAACCTATGTTATGGGTACAGTTAATGAATAACATTCACAATCGTGCAGAGGAAGTCATAAACAGCGAAATTATTTACGCATAAGTAAAAGCGGCAGGGAATTGATTCTCTGTCGTTTTTTATCTTGAACATCAGATTTTTTTGTAAAGGAAACTTGACAACTTTTCGAAACGATGCTATTATATAAATGTAAAGGAACCTTGTCAACGGAGGCGGTGCTATTTGGAAAACAGAGTTGAAGAATTAAGAAAACACTTAGGATTGAACCAAGAAGATTTTGCAAAAGCAATAAGGGTTTCGAGACAAACTGTAAGCTCCATTGAAACGGGAAAATATAACCCATCTTTGGATTTGGCATTTGAAATCGCTGATTTTTTTGGAAAGAGAATTGATGAAATTTTTATCCACGAAAGGGGTAACAAGAATGAAAAAGAGTAATTGGTTATGCGGGATAGCGTATGTAGTTGCAGGCATTATATTTTTACTTATCGGGATATTTACTGATACTAAATTAGACAGTTTAATGTTCGGCTTTGCCGGAGCCGGAATTATTCCTGGGATGGTAATGATTTATAAATATTTTTACTGGAACTCTCCAAACAATGTAGAACGCTATAAAGAAAAATTAGAAGCCGAAAACATTGAATTGCACGATGAGCTAAAGAACGAAGTTCGTGGCATGACAGCACGATATGTATATGTTTTTGGACTTTGCATTATATCTGCATCGATTGTTTTGTTTGCTATACTTGACATGTTAGAAATTCTGGAGAACGGAAAAATATTTGTTTTTTATCTGTGTGCATATATGATGTTTCAAATTATAAGTGGTCATATAATTTTCAAACATATATTCAAAAAATACAAATAATAAGCAGAATAATCTTGTTTGCATACTAAAATAGACCGATGTCACTATGTACTCCGCCGTGTATGGGTAAAGCCATAGCGGCGGTTTTTCTTTGCCAAAGTTACCTTTCTCTGTCAAAGGATTTTTTCTTGTGAGACTGTTGTTTGCCCTGTTCCTGAAGCTGTCGGAGATGTTCTCTGACGCTCTGCTTTTCGGGCGGTTTCTTGGCTGGCTTCTCTTTCTGCTTGAGTTTCAGATTGTATTCCCATACCTCACGCTCATAGCGTTCCACAACACCCTCCATTTCACGGTAGGTTGCCATAAATGCCTGAACATCGGGATAACCGTCCTCTTTCAGAATATCGGGGAGCTTGTCCAACTTTACGGAGATTTCGTCCTCTGTCTGCTGTATCTTCTCGGCAAGTGCCTTTCGTTCCTTGCCCTTGAAAAGCCCTGCGGTGTCTTTCAGCTCCTGTTTCAGCTTCGGCAATACTCGGTTCTGCAAATGCTTGATTTCCTTTGCACTGTCCTGCACTCGTATCATAAGCTGCTGCATAATGCGGAACTCCGTCATATTGATATTGAGCGTAGGTTTCGGCGGCATATCCTGTTCACGGATAAGATTTTGCAGAAAATCTTTCGCTTTGCCGATGATACTGCGGAACATATCGGGCAGCCAACCGCTTGTGCGAATGGACTTGCTTGCCTTGTCCTGTATCTCGGTCTGCTTGATTTCCATAATCTTTGCTTCTGCAATTCCCGTAACAAGAGCCATATCCGCTGTTCTGTTCCATTCCTGCCTTGCTTCATTATCGGCTTTGATTTCCGCTTCTTTCGGATTGTTCTTGCCGATTTTCTTGGTAGGCAGATACACGCTGTTGTTATCAAATACTTTCAGGTGCTGTTCGGGATCGGAAATATAGCTGTTGATAAGGGCGGTGTAAAACTCCTTTTCTCCCTCAAGAAATGCTTCGCTTTTGTAGCGGTCATCTTTTACCGAAAACAGATGACTTTCATAAACCTCGCCTTTCTTGATGACGGTACAGCCTTGACGGATTTTTCCGTCTTCGCCGGTTATCTCTTTCTTGGTGCGTACCCTTTTACCTGTTTCATCATAAAATACGCTTCGGCTGGCAATCTTGATGTCAGCTTCGGGAAGTAATGCCCTTTCACTGAATATCAGATGAATATGGTAATTGGTCTTGCGTTTGTTGTGGTGCAGTGCCGATACACATTCTACGCCATACCTTTTACGGAACTCGTCCGTGAACCGTTCCAGCAGCTCCTGTGGCTCGTACTGTGTGAACGTTTCAGGCAGAGCGATAACCAGTTCCCTTGCTTCGATACACTTTCCCTTTGTTCCGCTTCGCTTAAATTCCTGCTGGCTTTCCCTTGCAAGGTTGCTCCAAAAGGCATTATCAGCGGTACGGTAGGTGGCGTAAAGGTTCTCCTGCCTTGATTTGCTTGTGATATACGAAATGCGTCCTTTGACATTTGGCAGCTTCGTCATCTGTATGAAGCTGTGTCTTGCCATAGTATCCTTTCTCCCTTGACGGGCGTTCTCGTTTTGCAACCGTTAGAACGGTTGCCGCTGTTTCGGCGGTTATTGTCGGCGGGACAGCGAAGAAAATTGCAGTGCAATTTTCTATAAGTATCAATGCAGAAATGGGAGTGCTGCGATGATACTTAGCTCCCTGCAAGGGCGAAATACCCAGAGTACAAATCGCCAGATTTGTGCGAGGGGTGTATTTCGCTCTCAAACGCCGAGGGCTTGAGAGAACGGTTAGTCAACCTTGCGTACATCTTCTCTGACAAGAAGGTTTCTGCCCTGATTGACCGTCATAAAATGCTCCAGCGTATCGCTGCGGATAATCGCTTTTCGTCCAACTTTAAGGACAGGCAGCTTACCCCATTCGACCAGCTTTCGCATTGTGTTTCTGCCGATACCCGTACATTCGGCGGCTTCTTCGATGGTTAATCCCATTTTAACTGTACTCATACTATCTTCCTCCTTTGCAAAATGCTCATTTTGCAACTCTGCAATGTTAATTATACTTATTCTGCTACCTGCTGTCAACCCATTCTGCAACCTGTTATTAATTATTTTTAATATTTATCAGGGATAAGGGTTGCAAATTGCATTTCTCTATGCTATACTAATACTCGTCAGGAGGTGAAAACCTTGAAGAATGAAATTACATTCACCGCAAAACAGGTCGGTGAACGAGTGAAGGAACGCCGAACAGAGTTAAATCTCACAATGCCTGAGCTGGGCAAGCGTATCGGCGTGAACAAATCCACAATCCAAAGATATGAAGCAGGCGGAGTTGACCCGACAAGAACTATGATTATCAACGGTCTTGCAGAAGCACTGCTCACAACACCCGAATGGCTGACAGGACTTTCCGAAGAAAAGGAATACTCTACCCGTACTGTCTGTGAAAAGACGATGGAGGAACACACAAAGAAATTCCTTGATGTTCTTACATCAACGGTACAGGGAGAGCCGAGACAGGAAATGCTGACCAACATACTCGGACAGTATATGGATATGTACGCTGTCCTCTGCGGACACTTTGCAAGAGCAATGGCAGAAGCAGACCGTATCGCAGAAGATGAGGGGTTAAAGCAGTCCCTGATGAAATATGCCATAGGTGCTGGAGAGATTACCGAAAAGGCTTACCACAACGAACTGAGTGAGCCAGTCGAAGATATGAAACAGATGGTGGATTGTTTCTTACATATCTACGATTTGAATTCCAAAAACATTTTTGGGAAGATGTCGCAGATTAAGATGTCAGCAGAAGAAAGACTTGCTGACAGAAACAATAACGTGGCACCTTGACATTAAAAAATCGGCTTCATAAGAGTCGATGAGTGACACTATTACTTTACGCACACCATACGTCACAGTTCCGGTTGCCACGGATAGGAAAGGAGTTTTTTATCTATGGCAAAAGGTTCTGTAAGAAAGAAAGGCAAAAAGTGGTACTACCGCTTCTATGTAGAAGATGAAAGCGGTAAGCAGGTACAAAAAGAGTATGTCGGCACAGAAAGTAAATCCGAAACGGAAGCACTGCTCCGAAAAGCAATGGAGGACTACGAGGAAAAGAAATTCGTAGCAAAATCCGAGAATGCAACGCTTGGTAAGCTGTTGGATATGTGGGTGGAGGAAGAACTGAAACCAGGCAATCTCAGTAATGGTACGGTAATGTCGTATCAGGGAGTAGTCAACCGTATCAAGCAGCACCCTATCGGAGAAAGAAAGCTGAAAACCGTAACCGCCGATCATTTACAGGCGTATATGGACTTGCTCAGTTTTGGCGGTACAAATCCCGACGGTACAACAGCAAAAGCACTCAGCAAAGGGTATCTGAGATTGTTCTCGGCAGTCCTGCAGGGGGCGTTCCGCTTTGCGGTATTCCCGAAAAGGCTGATAACCTTTAATCCGATGCAATATGTTGTGATGAGGGGCAAAAAAGAGGAATATTACCTGTTCTCTGACGAGGACAGTGATACAGTTTCCAAACCTACTCTTGATTATGAGCAATACTGCAAGCTGGAAGAATTTCTGAAAGCTAAGGATAATCCTGCATTGCTCCCCATTCAGATAGCGTACTACACAGGACTTCGTATTGGAGAGGTATGTGCCTTAACTTGGCGGGACATCAACCTTGACGAGCAGTACCTTACAGTACGCCGCAGTATCCGTTATAACGGGGACAGGCACAAAACCGAGATAGGAGCAACGAAGCGAAAGAAAATCCGTACCGTGGACTTCTGTGACACGCTGGCGGCAATCCTGAAAGCGGCAAAAACCGAACAGCACAAAAACCGTTTCCGCTACGGAGAGCTTTACAACCTCAACTACTACTTGGAAGTCAAAGAAAAAGACCGTACTTATTATGAGGTTTACAGCTTACCGAGAATGGAGGAAGTTCCCGATGGTTACAAAGAAATATCCTTTGTATGCTTAAGACCTGATGGAGCGTATGAAGCACCGAGTACGGTGGGGATTATGTGCAGGACGGCAAGGAAAAAAGTCGAGGGACTGGAGGACTTCCACTTTCATATGCTCAGACATACCTACACAAGCAACCTGCTTGCAAACGGAGCAGCACCGAAAGATGTGCAGGAGCTTCTCGGACACGCCGATGTAAGTACCACAATGAACATCTACGCTCACGCTACAAGGGAAGCGAAGCGTAATTCCGCAAGGCTGATGGATAAAGTAGTCGGTGGAGAATAAAAAAGTTTCCCTTGTTTTGGCTCATAAGGGCAAAAACAAGGGAAAATACATAAGGTTTGAACATTAAGTAGGCGAAAAGCCTTGAAAATACAGCGTTTTTAGAGGATTGAATAGATAAATTAGAATTTAAACTTTAAAATCACTCTTCGTAAGTGCCTGACCAAGCCTGTGCTTTTCCGTCGTAAAGATTTTTACCTTCTACAACCTTTACATTCTTAGTCTTTTTAACCCAAGTGCTTTCTGTATTCTTAAAAAGGAAACTTTCTGTACCCGGATAAATAGGTTCGGGAAGTTCGTATTTCCAGATGTCTGTGCCCTCAATTTGAGTCATTTTATATGCCTCTTCGTAAAGACCGTTGCCCCAACCGTAAATATAAACTTCTCCCCACTTTGTTTTTGAATTATCAAAATATACTACATCAAGTGTCCATTCGGGAGCCTCTTCTTTTACATACGGACCGACTGTTGCAGTTGCTTTGTCTGTTGCTTCATCAACGCTTTCAAGGTTGTAGCAATTGTTTGTGCTGCTTACAGTTGCTGTCCAAGCGTTGTATACAGGGCCTGAACTTGACGCCTTTGTCATTTCGTCAACCATATCTAATGCTCTGTAGAAAGTAACACTTGTAAGTGTGTTTGCTACCTCTGCCTTAAATACATTCGGATAATCGTCGGTATCCTGCTCAAGCAGATAAGACTTCTTTGTATTGTTATCAAAAGCATAGAGATTTGTACCCATTGATGTCATCCAAGGAAGCTGTGTCTTTAAGTAAAGTGTGTAAGTAGAAGGTGCGGGAGCAGTTGTCGGCTGTGTAGAAGGCTTGGTTGCCTCTGTAGGTTTTGCAGGCTGTGTAGGCTGTGTAGGTTGTTCAGCCTTATAAACTTCGCCTGTTTTGCCTGTGTCCTCTCTAATACCGGAAATATATCTCTGGATCATTGTTACATCTCTGATATCTACAACACCGTCAGCTGTAACATCGCTCAATGCATATATAAGCTGTGACGGCTTTACGGACTCTGCAACAATAAACTGGAGTGAGGTTACATCCTGAACATTAAATTTTCCGTCTGTGTTTACATCGCCGTATTTATATGTTTTGTCGCCTCTTGTAACTTCGGTTGCAGGCTGTGATTCAACAGTAGGTACAAGTGTTGTTTCTTCCCATGAAGTTGTCTTTGTAAGACCGAAAATTTTAGAAGTTCCTTTTAATTTAAGGCCTTTTTCCGACGGATACTGACGAGGAGCAGAGTTTACATTTGAGCTGTCGCAGAAGATAACTCTTGTGTTTGGAGAGTGTGCAAGGTCAAAATTTGACTCAGACTCGTTTTCATCTGCATCTGTTGCAATACAGGTTGTAGGAATTTCTGCATAGTAATAACCTGTCGCCTTATCATAGTTCATCTTTGTACCCGGCCAGTTTGATGCCTTATAAGTTTCTTCCTTTGAAGATTCTTCGTCGTAGATGTAAACATAGTAAGGAGCTTTCCACTTTGAGCTTGTTTCTCTTTTTTCAGAAGCAAAGAATACATACACACCTGAACTTGCAGATTTCTGCTTGGTATATTTGTAAGTAGTGGTTGTTGTATTTTTGCCGTCTGTTGCTGTAAGAGTAAGGTTGATTGTTTCGCCGTAAGCGTAGTCTGAACCTACTCTGATTGCAATGTCACCTGTGTAAGCTACAGGCTTAGAATTGTCAATGCAGTATGTACCTGATGTTGCGTTGTCAAGACCGAGGTTGAGTGTAATTGTGTCACCCTTGAAATCACCGCTCTCTACAGAACAAGTATTTCTCGGAGTTGTTGTGCCGTTGTAAACAACAGCTACACCTGTTGAACCGATATTACCTGTAAGAACACCGTTAGCTACAGTGAATTTAGCGCCTGAAACTGTATCTGTGTAAGTACCGTTTGCAAGGCCTGTGCCTGAAATACTTACAGACTTTTCGTTGCCGCCGCAGTTAGCAAGAACTACACCGCTTGTGCCTCTTGCAACATAAGCTACATTGTCAACGGCACCGAGTTTTTCACTCTGACCAACAAAGAGGTTATGGAACTTATTAATTTCAGAAACAGCTGTGCTCTTATAAGTTATATCGCCTGCTGCCTCACCCATTAACGATGCACCCGGACGGGCAAAGTAAAGAGAAGTAGCGTCTTTTCTTGCGGCTATGATAGCCCATGCTTTAGTGATGTTTTCGTCAGATACTTTAGAGGTATTGCTGATACCGCCTGCACCCGACTCGCCCTCGTATGTATCGTGCGACTCTGCCCAAAGAACTACATCGGAAGCGGCAACGCCTGACTTGTAGCTTGAGTTTGCGGCATTTGATGCCTTGCCTTTTACCACATTTGCGAGTACAGAGTCACCTGTTTTGTTATCTGTTACATTAATGTACTTTGTGTAAGAACTGTAACTTCTGCCTGAACCGCAGTTGTTAAGAATCTCACCGTAAATATAAAGATTGTCGCCTGTTTTTGCTTTGTAATATGAGCCTGCAGACTCTGTAATGTTCTTCCAATAATCAGAAGCATAGTCACCGTCATCGGGAGTTTCAATGTGTTTTGCCGCATCAAAACGGAAACCGTCAACACCGCAGTCGATACATTCCTTAAGGAGTGAGATAACCTTATCCTGAACAACTTTGCTGTTTGTTTTGAGGTCAGGGCAGGAAGTAACATGTCCCTGAACTACATTTTTTACACTGCTGTCTGATGCAACAATATCGTTGTTACGGAAGTAATCACTTGCATTGTCGTAAATTTCAGGATCATATGTTTTAACCTGTGAGCTTACAACATTAGGTGTATCTTCGCTTTCATTGCCCATATGGTTAGAAACAATGTCGCAAATAATTTTTACACCGTACTTTTCAGCCTCTGTACAAAGGTCTTTGAGTTCGTCTTTTGTACCGAACCATGCGTTTTTAGCTACAGAAAGGCTTACAGGCTGATAAAGTTTCCACCACTGACCTGTAACATCTCTTGATGTTGAGTAGTCTTTCGGCTGCTGAACAGGTGAAGTCTGAACTGTAGAATAACCGGCTGCTGCAATTGCAGGCAGGTTTTCCTTAATTGTTTTGTATGACCAGTTAAAAGCGTGTAAAATTACGCCGTCCTGAACATTTCTTTGCAGATTATTGTTCGCTGCGGAAACCGCATTATCATTTTCAACTGCAGATGCGGTCAATGCCATTGCAGATGCAGAAGAAACGATAGTTGCCGCAAGCACAATGCTTGTCAGCTTTTTAAGTTTACTCATAAACGAAATCCGTCCTTTCCAATTATTTGATTTCCATTTAATTATACCAAAATACTCCACAAAAATATATGTTTTATTTTAACAAATTAACCGCAGTATTTTTAGTTATTATAACAAAGAAACGCTTTATTATATACGCAAGAAACAAGCATAGTAAATAAATTTATTTTTTATTTGAATCGGACAAAAAATTTGGCTCACGCCGCAAGTTTCTCGTGGTAGTTATTTCTTGTCTGGTTGTATTCTTATTTTACTCTCCGTACATTTTCAAACGAAGTGCAGAGCAGAAATAAATGATAAAACCTACAAAGCCGAGATTACAGTAAACTAATAACTATTTGGTATATATAAATGAAAGGACGGATTAATATGAAATTTAAAAGATTTTGCATAGCATTGATAATATAAAAAGGCTTGTGAAAAAATTAGATGTAAGCTATGATCATCTGTTTTTGCAGTTTCAAGATAAGAAAACAGTAAAAAAGATAAATGAAATTGTGAAAGATAAAATAAGATTTTAAAAGGCTGTTACAAAATTTGTAGCAGCCTAAAATATTGCACAATTAAAACAATAATACATAGTGTAATAAGATGAATTTATGCAAAATAATTAATTGTTGTTGCTTATTTATCTTTTGTATGGTAGAATTATGCTGAGGTTAAATATGGAAATGTTACTGGTAAATTTCTAAGGAGAAAGTGATATTATGAAAGTAAAAAAGAAATTGTCGCCGTTAATCATATGTTTAATTATATTATCTGCTTTACTTTTGATTATTGCATTTTTTGTTCTGACCAAAGAAAAAGTTGACCTTAAACCGGATAGCGATACTTCGTACTATAACAGCTATGAATACGGTTGTAACAGTATGCGTATTTATAACGGTAAAAGGTTTCCTATGTCAGATGATTATATGGTATATAAGGACGGCAATTTATATGTAAAAGACCCTATGTATTTTAGGGCTGATATTTATTATTCTGACAGAAAAGAAAATGTTTCAACTTCAATTACTTCGCAAAGAATAGAGAATATTGAAGTTTATTGCGATGACGGCAGTTTGTATATGGAAAATCACGCAACACAAGAAAAGCAAAAATTAGATGAACAAAGCCAAATCCTTTTCTTTGATGGCGACAGGGTTTTATATTCAGTTGACAAAAAGAAACTTGTAATTGTTGATGCTAAGAATATAAACGACAGGAAAGAAATAGATTATATCGGTGAAATATTCTATATTTCTATAAACAGCAATACACTTAATGTTATTACAAAAGATGAATACAAATATGAAATTTTTCAATATGATGTGGATACATATTTGCAGAAATCACACTTCGAACATAGTACATTGAGTGACTTGGACGAGCCGGCTATTATTAATGATTACTTTTTATATTGCTGCAAAGATCTGATAAACACTTCTGAAGAATGTACTTTCTTAAAATACAATTTAAAAACCGGAGAAATATCACGAGCAGCCTTACATAATTATGTTCAATCAGTTACTTACAATAATAATAAAATTTATTTTTCGGCTGAAAAGTCAGAGTGGAATATAGTAAGAACAACCGTTGAGGATGAAAATAACGGTTTGTGGGAGGTCGATATAGACACCGGAACTAAAAAGAAGCTTTCTGATGAATGTGTATTTGACGATTTGCTTGCAACAGAAAATTATCTTTATTGCTACAGAACAGACTATTTACTGCCACGAGGAATGGATAACGCTCGGTATAAGGGATATATTTTAAAGCAAATTCCAATTAATTAGCAAAAATTTAATTTTGTAATTGTGATTATAAAAAGTTAACAAAAATGTATTCTTGGTCAAATGCCAATAATCTAAAATTCACTTGCTACGAAAACGGTAAACGCATAGTAATTTATGATGTTTGTCAAATAGCCCGTGATTATAGGACTGGCAATGAATGGCTTAATGATTTACATACCACTAATTACGAATTAAATAGAGGATATGATTTAGATAGTTATAATTGTGTTTAATCTTCAATGGATATATTACTTCAAGGAACCTTTAGTAGTGAAAGTAAAAAATACAAGGATAAAATCAAAAGTATATATGGTAATGTATTTAAGCTTGATTTTTATCCCAATAAAGTTTACAACAAATTAATTGATTGTTAAAAGTTTAGAGGTGTTAAATATGATGCATTACATATACACTCCGATTATTACACTGTTTTTTATAATCGTTATAGCATTTTTGGAAACAATTTTAGCAAATTGCGTATCTGTATATATAATTAATTCCAAATTACCAAAGCCACTTCTAAGTAGTGAATACAATAATACAATTTGGAAAATTTTAGGCTGTTGCTTTTTAGCAGAATCGATTTCAATGGTTATTCTTTCGATATTATTTCCTTTAATTTTAGGTGAATCCATTAAATATGCAGTACAAAATTCCGTTATACTACTTATATATATGATAACAACAGGAACTAACTATTCAAATTTACAGAGTATATTATTTACTATTTCGACCATATTTTTATCATCTGTAATAATATTCTTACTTTGCAGATTTTTTATATTTAAAAATCTTGATTTATTAGAAAAAAAGAAACGATATTCATTACTTATTGCAATTATGTCGGCTCCATATTTTTTGTTAATTCCATTCGAAAATATTTTGAATTTTATTATTATGATATTATATAGTGTGTAAAAACTTTAAATTATTGACTCTGATATGACTAAAGCACATACCTCGGACTGTGATCTTGCAAATATAAATCCGTTCCGTTATCGAGGATATGTGTATGACAGTGAAACCGGTTTGTATTATCTCAAGAGCCGTTACTATGCCCCGGTTACAGGCAGATTTTTAAATGCAGATATGTATTGTGACACTCAATCAAATATCTTTGGAACAAATATGTTTGCATACTGCAACAATAACCCTGTAAATCAAAGAGACCATGAGGGTACAGACGCTTATTGGGTACAATTCGGTAATGCGGTTAGATTATTTGATACTTCAATTACGAATTAAAAGGACTTTAAAAGTGAAGGTGATTTTGCTATGGATATAATTTTATATATATTACCGGTTTTTCTCATAGTTTTGCTTTTGCCAAAATATTTTATGGTACTGTTGGCGAAATGCGTGGATAACGCTTTGTTTAGAGAAAAAATAATTGATAAAGAAATCAGGAGAAAACTTTACCGCAATGGAGTGTTTGCTGATCTAATAGCATCTTTTAGTATGATTGTGATTGGCTTTATTCAGAACATAATTGAGTCCCCAAGCTATTACTTTACAGATTTAGAAGACTATTTTGAGTGTTTTAATCTTAATTTTTTTTCATTTTTTAACGCACCTTTTTACTCCAGCCAAAGTATGTTTAAAGGTTCTTTTCTTTTTATTTTAGTGACAATTGCAATATCCGCACTTATCAGCTTGTTTTTTGATTATTTCACAATATTCAGAAATCCGGATCTTACAAAAAAGCAAAAAATCTGTACTTTGCTGATTTTTGTGTTAATGACTGCTCCATACTATTTCCTGATTTCTCCTACTTTATTTTATAATTGATATATATAATAAAATCCTTTTTATAAATACAATTTGATAACCGAGGTTTTTCACGAATAGTTGAACATAATTATCTTACTAAGAGCAGAGGAAAACAAGGTTATGATGAAGAAGATATATTTACACTAATGATGATTTATGCTTCCAAATATGGTATTTATGAAAGGTTGAACCTTTGGGAAACGCTGATTAAATATAAGCCATACGAAAAGCTAAAATCAAATTAAGTAGGTGATTTAATGAATATTACATTTATGGTAGTAACAATATTTTTATTTTTCTTTGGATTAATATTTTTAGGCAAGCTTATAATTTCCGGCTATGTTACATACCTCCTTTCGGTTAAGTTTGGCGATGAATACATAACTTCTCAGATGAAGAGAGATATCTATATATTTGGCATTGTGGCTGACTTAGCAGCGATTGGCATTGTTTCTTTAGTTTTAATAATTTTAAGCAATACTACAAATATCTCTGTAATTCAAATTGATGATATAACATTTCTGCAGTATTACTTCTGTCTGTTCTTCTATGCCATTTATCCTGAATATTCATACTTGGGCGTTAACAATCAAGCATTTGCTGAGAGCTTTTACATTATTCTTGCCTTGATTGCGGTTTCTCTCATAGCAAGCTGTATTATGTATTACTTTTTCGTGTTCAGAAAATCCGAATTAAGCAAGCCAAAAAAATTCTATTCGGTTTTTATTTTAACTATTACAACTGCACCGTATTATTTCCTAATTTCATTTGCAAGTTTTTGAAACTTATAAGTCATAGAACAGTAGATTAATATCAGCGGATAATAGTTGGTATAAGGAATATAGTTTAAAGCAAATTCCAATTAATTAGCAAAAATTACAACTTAAAATCAAAAATTTAACTAAGAAAAGGCTGTTACAAAATTTGTAGCAGCCTTTAATACTATGATAATAATTAAAACCCGACTTTTCTACATAAAGTCTAAAAGTGCGATACAATACAAAATAATGTGAGCCTGACAAAAGTGTGAAGGAATAGAGATAAAAAGACTCCATTCGAGCCAACTTGTGAAAGTTCGCATAAACCGCCAATAGAACAATCACCCTGTTGGGAGATAGTGTGACATAGACTGTAGAGTATGAAAGCGTTAAATACCTACACCTGTTCATTGTCGAGGAAAGTTTTTACTGAACGCCAAAAAACTTTTATTAGTTAATAAAAAGGATAGTCTGAGGTATAAAACCTCAGACTATCCTTTGGCGGAGGACAAGGGATTTGAACCCTCGCGCCGCGTTAGCGACCTACTCCCTTAGCAGGGGAGCCTCTTAACCACTTGAGTAATCCTCCGTGTAGTTAAACTACAAAAAATATTGAATAAATGGCGGAGAGAAAGGGATTCGAACCCTTGGTCCCTTGCGGGATCACTAGTTTTCAAGACTAGCTCCTTAAACCACTCGGACATCTCTCCGTATTGCCGATTATCTTACGCAACGATATATTTTATACCATTTTTTCAGCCGTTTGTCAAGATTTTTTTGAATTTTTTTCAAACTTTTTCAAAATTCTGTAAATTTATTCTTTTTCCGCCGCCTCACGCTTTGAAAAAACACAGCCGCAGTAATTCTGTCTGTACAAATTATGCTCGGCAGAAAGTACGATTGAGCGTTTGTAACCCTCTTTTTTCTTAAAATCACTGTTTAACCACTTTACATCGTAAACATCAGCGAAACGCTCGCCTATTTGATTCAGTAACGGTGCGTTTTTCAGCGGACTTATCGTCAAAGTGGTTGTAAAGTAATCGAAATTCATTTCCCTGGCAATGCGGGCGGTCTTTTCAAGGCGCAGTTCAAAGCATTTTTTACACCTTTCCCCTCCCTCGGGTTCGTTTTCAAGACCTTTTACGGCAGAAAAATATTCTAAAGGAGAATATTCGCCCTCAATAATATTTACGGGATACTTAAAATTCATTTCGGAAATAAAGCGTTTTTCTTCGTTTAATCTGTGCTGATATTCAGCCCTTTCAGAAATATTGGGATTATAAAAGAAAACCGTGATTTTAAAATACTGCGACAAATACTCAAGACAATAGCTTGAACAAGGCGCACAACAGACATGCAAAAGCAGTGTCGGAACAGTATTTGTCTTTTGAAGATTTGAGATTATTCCGTCAAGAATTTTCTGATAATTTACCTTGTTCATCGCTCGTCCTTATTTCTGTGCCAAAATCATATTCAAAAGTTCGTCGGCGGTTGCGGCAACCTGCGGAGCGCCTGCCTCCGTAAGCTCTTTCCTGCCTCTGAATCCCCATTCAACGCCAAGCATACTTACGCCTGCATTCTTTGCGGTGAACACATCAACATCGCTGTCGCCGATATAAATACACTCGCTCTGCTTTACATTGTGCTTTCTCAAAATTGCGTTTAAAGCCTCGCCGTCGGGTTTGCACTTATATTCCTTTTTGTTGCCCCAAGCCTCGGTAAACTTATGGTTCGGGAACACTTTTGCAAGGATAGCGCCTACAAATTCATCGGGTTTGTTTGAAAGTACAGCCGTCATAATACCGTTTTTGTCGAGCTGCTCCAAAAGTTCGGTACAGCCCTTGTACTCGGCTGTATGGTCGTTGCTGTGAGCGCCGTAGTAAGTGTTAAATCCGTTCATAACCGTATCAAAAAGTGCCTTATCTTCGCTTTTCTCACCCATTGCACGCTTTACAAGCATTTCTCTGCCGTTGCCTACAAAATGATTGTATTTCTCCATAGGATGTACGGGCAAGCCTGCTTGCTTAAGTCCCTCATTGGTGGCAATACCAAGGTCAACAAGAGAATTTACAAGTGTGCCATCCAAATCAAATACTACCATTTTTACCATATCAAAGACCTCTTTCCTGTTCAAACAAAATTGCACGGCAAGGTGCCGCCTCCAGACCGCCAAGCTTAATAGGAAATGCAAAAAGCTCATAGTCGCCGTCTGCTATATCCGATAAATCAAGGTTTTCCAAAATCGCAATGCCTGCATTTGCAAGGATTTTGTGCGTTTCGTTCTCGTCATATTCGGGTGCGATTGACTGTGCGTCAGTGCCAATCATAACCACATCGCTGTCAGCGAGCACTCTGGCGGCAAAAGCAGACACAAAAGCCTTGCAGTTGCCGTGCAAAAGCAGTTTCTTACGGCTGTGCGCAAGAATTTTGTCCATATCTTCGCCCGTAAGAATACCGTTGACCGTGACTACCGTACATTTGCCCGTAAAGGTATTAAGGCGCATTTTGGATATAGAACTGCCGTCGCTCGAAAAATGCAAAGGAGCGTCAATATGAGTGCCTGTGTGGGTGCTCATACTAATGGCAGAAAGATTGTAATCATCGCCGTTTTCAATACTTTTTATTCTGTTTACCTCGGTCTGCGGGTCGCCCTCGTAGACCTTGCTTGTGAGAATATCCCTTGAAATATCGTGAATTATCAAGCTATACACCAACTTTTTGTCTTAATACATCTATTATACTATATAATTACAAAAAATTCAAATACAAAAGCGCCGTATTTCTACGACGCTTATTTTTGTTATTCTAAGATTGTTACCTATTCTTTAGCTGTTAATCTTGTCTCTTGCATTGACAAAAGAGAATTCTTAATATTATTAAAATAGTTATCTATTCCAAAGCTCTGCAAAACTGTATGTTCAAAAGTAAGTCGAATTTCATCTTTAAGTTCATCAGAAACTTTCATAACTTCTCTTGACTTTAATTGTTCAAAAGCAGTGAGTATCTTATTTCTATCATCAGTATTTACTAATTTTGGATTCAGCATATAACAATTCTCAATGCTTTTTTTGTTTATGTCTAATGCCCCAAGACCTCTTCCAAAACCGGAGGCTTCAATATAGAACATGGTAAACATAGAATTTAATAATGCATGATTTAATTCCTCATCAGGATATTCTTTTTTATGGGTTAATCCAATCAATCGTTGATTAATAAAAGAAGGTGTTTCGAATTTTGCAAAGAATAGTCGCTGTTCAGGATTCATCATTGTAAATACTTCTGCAATTTCATTGTCCTGCAATTCATACCACTTCATTCCTTTTCTTTTTAAAACTGCAGGCAATGGTTTTCCGACACCGTTTTTCTGATCTTCAAATTTTTCAATCCAACTTATTGCTCCGTAATGACCACAATTTCTCAACTCTTCAAGTGATTTATCACAACAAAACGCATCTCTGTCCGCAGTAGCAACAAGATTTGTAATATTACGAGCGTTAATTAAAACTTTTTTAAGGTATTGTAATTCTATCTTATGTGCTCCGATTCGAGGATAAAAAAGCGGATCCCAACCTCTTCGGCTACCTCTGAAAACATTATAGACTTTATTAATAGGAATAATTTTATTTTTTACATCAAGAAGCCAGTCAACATTATGGAACAACGCATTATAACACACTTTTAAATTCAAAATATCATCTATTTGTGACTGCGAATATGTTGACAATCTAGAAATATCACAATCTAATTCTGAAGATAATAAAGCTGAATTAATAAGAGTATTCTCTGCATCAACATTTCTTTCAAGTTGCTCCAAGGATAGTTTCCAAAGCCAAAATTCCGTATTCATATATTCTTCATTTTGCTTTTTCTCTAAAATAATAATCGTAGTAACAACATCAGCATTCTTAAACCATCGTCCCTTACCACTGATATGAACCTGTTTAATGTTATAATTTTGTTTTAATGTATCGACAAACTTAACGCCAGTATTTGTACCAAGCCATGAATTAGAAACAATGATACCTAACATTCCTCCGGGCTTTATAACATCTACAATTTTATTTGCAATATAACAGTATAAATCAGATCTGCCATCTAAATTGCTCACAAAAGGCATTTTAACTATTTCATTCTTGTCATCATCAGGAATTAGTTCAAAAGGTACAAATGGCAGATTAGAAACAACTGCACCAAAAGAAGGAATAGTCAGAATCATATTATGACCTGTCTTAGGATCTATTATTGATATTTTCTCTCCTACAGACAATGTCAACGCATTGTGTTGAAATAATCTATTTGCAATATTAATAGTGTCAGAATCTGTCATACTTATATTTGCTACTTGTAAAGGATATTTATTTTTATCGCATGCCCAAACTGTCTCAACAGCTTCTTTTGATGTCATTTGTGTTTTCTTGATTTCAATTGCTTCTTTCGGAATAGTACCTGTTCCACAACAACAATCGAGAATTGTATCAGACCAATCTTTTACAGTCAATCGTACTAACAACTTAGCTAATTCAACAGGAGTTGCATATTGTCCGTTAATTTCTCGTTTACTTGTTGAAACTGAACCTTCCAATATATTTTGAAGTATTTCTTGACTCAAGTGGTCTATCCCATTACTACGCAAAAAGGTTGAAAACTCAACAAAATCTCGCCAAGCAAAATCAGGCAAAATCTCATTATATTTAATTGCTGAAAAGACATTATAGAAATCGCATTTTTCAGTAATCTTTTTAAAGATTTTATTTGCATCAACAGATGATTTATCATAGTCAATTTCATCAACTATCATTGCACTATTCTGTTTATGTTTAATTATATGAGCGAAGATAATTCTATTTGTCCAGTTAAGTATAACTGTTTTTGCATATGCTTCATATTTATCAGTCTCATCCAGTATATATTCTAAATTAACATTTGACCACCAATTATCAATGTATGCAGCCATAACTGAATCCTTAAATGATTTTGATTCCAATTCTTTAGCTATCATATTTTTATTTCTATGAATAAGAGATGTAATTGAAGATTCTGAAATTACTTGTCCGATTGGAGCATTACGAAATTTTCCTGAAATAAAGTATCCATTTACTTCTGTAATGACTTCATCAAGTTGCTTTTCCCAATCAGAACGATAAGTTTCTACATCTTGTCTTGTATGAATATGATTTGTTGCGTTCCATTGTTTAATTTTTATAAACGTATTTCCTTCTTCACGAGCATAAAGTACAGCGTATGTAAAATTCCATATCAGACAGCTGTTTAAATTTAACGCAATAGCCTTTCTCTGCGCATCTTTTATAAATGTTTCATCTTCAATTGGTACATCAGGCATTTTTAATTCCCAACCCTGAAGGATAACACTTTGATCTTCATTACCATAAAGCACAACATCAGGAAACATTCTATTTCTTCTGTCTATAGAAATTGTAGTTTCGCCACCGGCTTTCTTAATAGCAAGGTCATTATTTTTAGCAATTAAATTAATCCTTGAAATTAAATCTATTGCCCAGCTTCGTTCATTTTTGCGAATTATAGTCGACATAATCAGATTTCTACCTCGCTTCAAAATCTTTAATTAGATTTGTTACCACAATATGTTTTTTTGTCTTTTTATCTAAGCTTTTCCAAGCCAAAAACAAACGCCTTTTTGCTACATCTATATAATTTATATCATCTTTTTTAAATAATGCTACATTTTCGTTTTTTTCAATTCCGATAAAATTGCGTCCTTCCATAAGTGCGGCAACTAAAAAAGAACCACTACCAAATGTATTATCCAAGATTACATCTCCAGGGTTAGAGTATGTGCGAATAAAATACCTTCCTAACTCAATCGGTTTTTGTGTTGGATGTACAACTTCTCCTTCACTTTCAGCCGTTTTTACATAAATAATATCTGTAGGGTAACGTTCACCTTCACTTGAAACATGAACAGGCTGAAAATCGCCATAACTGCCACTCAACTGATTTTTTCTGATACCTTTATCATATGGTTCCCCTTGTGTCATTTGAGGATGATATGTAGGCTGTTTTTTATAAAAAACACATACATCTTCATGTTTTCTTAAAGGCTGTTTTTTAGCATTTAAAAAGTTTGTTGGCTTAGATTTTTCCCATATCCACTTGTATTTATAATATTTTGGTTGACTAAGAATCAGCTTAGCCGTAAAAAGGCCTTGAGAAGTAAGTACAATAGCACCGTTTGGCTTAATAATACGCAAATATTGTTCCCACAACATATCAAGTGGTATATAACTGTCCCAACGATTTTGTGTCATAGCATAAGGCAAATCGCATAAAATCATATCTATTGATTCATCAGGAATTTGCTTCATTGCAATAAGACAATCTTCTTCAAAAAGGCTGTTTACCATTGGATAAACAGGAGAATTTTTATCAATCATAATTAATGTCCTTCCGTATCATTAGCCTTGCAATTCAATAAAGTTATTAATTAAAGCACATTTAATGATTTTCTAAATACCGTCTAAATGCCGTTCTCCTATAAAGGAAAAACGGCATTTAGTAAATCAAATGTGCAATATACAAAAGTAACAACTATCATAAAAAATAAATTTATACATTTATCAAATTCTTGCAACGCCTGTTTCGATAGCGGCTTTTTTAACAGCCTCGGCAACAGTCTTACCGATTCTCTTATCGAAAGCCTCGGGAAGAATGTAGTCGGCATTAAGCTCACTGTCGCTTACGAGTGAAGCGATTGCAAATGAAGCGGCAACTTTCATCTCTTCGTTGATGTCGCTTGCACGGCAATCAAGAGCACCTCTGAAAATACCCGGGAAAGCGAGAACATTGTTAATCTGGTTCGGGAAGTCACTTCTGCCTGTACCTACAACGGCGGCACCTGCTTTCTTGGCAAGGTCAGGCATAATTTCAGGAGTAGGATTAGCCATAGCAAAGAGGATTGGGTCTTTTGCCATAGATGCAACCATTTCTTCGCTTACACAGCCTGCGGCTGAAATACCGAGAAATACATCTGCGCCCTTCATAGCGTCAGCAAGTGTGCCTGTCATATGCTCAAGGTTTGTAATCTCTGCCATTTCACGCTTAACGGCATTAAGTCTTTCGTCACCCTTGCAGATGATACCCTTACTGTCGCAAAGAGTAATGTTCTTAACGCCCATATTGAGGAGGTGCTTGGCAATGGCAATGCCTGCTGCGCCTGCGCCGTTCATAACAACCTTTATGTCCTCAAACTTTTTGCCTACAAGCTTTAAAGAATTGATAAGTCCTGCGGCAACGATTACGGCTGTACCGTGCTGGTCATCGTGGAAAATCGGAATATCGCACTTTTCCTTAAGTTTTTTCTCAATTTCAAAGCAACGGGGAGCGGCAATATCCTCAAGGTTAATACCGCCGAATGAACCGCTGATAAGGTAAATTGCATTTACGATTTCGTCAACATCTTTACTTCTTACGCAGATAGGAAATGCGTCAACATCGCCGAACTCTTTAAAGAGAGCGCATTTGCCCTCCATAACAGGCATACCTGCCTCTGGGCCGATGTCGCCAAGACCGAGAACCGCTGTACCGTCTGTTACTACTGCAACAAGATTGTTTCTTCTTGTAAGCTCAAAAGACTTGTCGTAATCTTTCTGAATTTCAAGGCAAGGCTCGGCAACGCCCGGTGTATATGCAAGAGATAAATCCTCGGCATTAGAAATAGGAACTCGTGATACTACCTCGATTTTACCGTTCCATTCGTAATGCTTTTCGAGTGATTTCTGTCTTATGTCCATTATAAACTCTCCTTTGTTACAAATCTTTATTTATTATAAACTGAAAAATCGGATATATCAAGCTATTTTATGAAAATTTAAGTTGACATTTTGCAAAAAATCATATAGTATTATAGATATGAGTGTATTGAACAGCTGCGGGAAATTGCCGAAAGGCGTTTTGCGAGGAAAGTCCGGGCTTCACAGAGCAAAAATAACGGCTAACGGCCGCCGGAGGCGACTCCAGGGATAGTGCAACAGAAAATTACCGCCACTTTTGTGGTAAGGATGGAAAGGTGAGGTAAGAGCTCACCGGAGATAGCGAGAGTTATCTGCCGTGTAAACCCTATTTGAAGCAACACCGTGGTAGGACATTATACGCTTGCTCGGCGTGTCCTTAGGAGGTGGCATTGAGCAGTTCCGGCAACGGGCTGCCAAGATAGATAGCTGTTCACGACAGAACCCGGCTTACAGATACAGTCATATTTTTTAAAGACTGCTGCATTTTTGCAGTGGTTTTTATTTTTTTGCTTTTTGCGTTCTGTTCTGAATGTTAGCATTAGTAAATTATGGTTTAGCGGAGTGTCGGTCGGGCTTTGAAATTTAGCTAACGCTAAATTATCCTCCCAAAAACAAAAAAAGTTTACTCAA
>ERZ839947.1468-NODE-1468-length-21911-cov-3.880216_pt1 | contig 21911 bp, 20 predicted proteins | sample MGYA00519908_ERZ839947 | MGnify/ENA primary metagenome ERZ839947 (study PRJEB31850, sample SAMEA3708857) | human gut metagenome | biome: human gut; feature: human-associated habitat; material: faeces | place: China | collected 2014 ... | reverse complement strand
TCCGCGTCACCCAGATCCAGGGCGTCAAGGTCCTGGTGGAGCCGGTCCAGTCCGGCGGCCCCGAGCACTGACCCAGCCGTTTCCCCAGCGTACCCCCGCATTCCGCGATCCCCATGATCCTACCGTCATACGACAGAACAGGAGGAATAACTATGCTGGAAAACATTATAAGTATGATCATCCCCGTCATCCTGATCCTGCTGGTCCTGGCCGTTCTGGCCGCCAACATCCGAGTGGTTCCCCAGTCCCGCGCCTTCGTCATCGAGCGCCTGGGCGCCTTCCAGGGCGTGTGGGGCGTGGGCCTGCACTTCAAGATCCCGTTCATTGAGCGGGTGGCCAAAAATATCTCCCTGAAGGAGCAGGTGGTGGACTTCCCGCCCCAGCCCGTCATCACCAAGGACAACGTCACCATGCAGATCGACACCGTGATCTACTTCCAGATCACCGACCCCAAGCTGTACACCTACGGCGTGGAGAACCCCATGTCCGCCATTGAGAACCTCACCGCCACCACCCTGCGCAACATCATCGGTGAGCTGGAGCTGGACCAGAGTCTTACCTCCCGTGACACCATCAACGCCAAGATGCGCGCCATTCTGGACGAGGCCACGGACCCCTGGGGCATCAAGGTCAACCGTGTGGAGCTGAAGAACATCCTGCCGCCCCGTGAGATCCAGAACGCCATGGAAAAGCAGATGAAGGCCGAGCGTGAGCGCCGTGAGTCCATCCTGCAGGCCGAGGGCGAGAAGGCCAGTAAGATCCTGGTGGCCGAGGGCGAGAAGCAGTCCGCCATCCTGAAGGCCGACGCCGCCAAGCAGGCCAAGATCATGGCCGCCGAGGCCGAGGCCGCCTCCATCATGAAGGTGCAGCAGGCGTTGGCTGACGCCATGCGGATGCTCAACGAGAACGCCCCCAACGATCAGGTCATCAAGCTGAAGGCGCTGGAGGCCTTCCAGAAGGCCGCTGACGGAAAGGCCACCAAGATCATCATCCCCAGCGAGATTCAGGGGCTGGCCGGTCTGGCCGCCTCCGCCAAGACCCTGCTGGAGGACGACAAGCCGGAGCAGAACCAGTAATTTCCCCATAACGATCGCAAAACCATAGAAGGGACGCCCGCTGGGGCGTCCCTTTTTCCATCCCTGCCGGCAGAAACCCTTTCCGCTGCCTGCCGGCGGCGCAACAAAAAAGGGTCCCGGACATTTGTCCGGGACCCCATATGCTCTATGCCATGCGCTTACTTTCAGCGCCTTACTCCGTCTCGATGAGACCGTAGCCGCCGTTGTTGCGGCGGTACACCACGCAGATATTGCCGGTCTCCACGCTGCGGAATACATAGAAGGAGTGATCCAGCAGGTTCATCTGCAAAATGGCCTCCTCAGTGCTCATAGGCTTCACGGCGAAGCGCTTGGTACGCACCAGATGATACTCCGGCTCCTCCACCACATCGAACTCGGCAGGGATATTGGAGGTCAGAGCGTCGGGGCGCAGATTCCGGGCCAGCCGGGTCTTGTTCTTGCGGATACGGCGGTCGATGAAGGCCACCGCCTCGTCAATGGCGCCCCGCATATCCCCGTCGGGGTCCTCCTCCTGCGCCCGAAACAGCGTGCCGTTGGCGGCCCGGATGGTCAGCTCCACCACGCAGCGGTTCTTTTTTTCTACGGCGAAGGTCACAAAGGCGTCTGCCTCCTCCGGGAAGTACCGATCCAGCTTGCTGATCTTCTTCTCGGCATATTCCTTGATGGAGTCGTTCAGCGCAACTTTCTTACAGGCAAATGTGAACTTCATGTGGCTTGCTCCTTTCCAAGTGTCCTTTGCAAAAAGGGGGAAGGGTCGGGGAGAGGTTTCCCCTTATCCTTGTGGGCATTATACCATGTTGCATACTGTTTGAAAAGGTGCTTTGCCTATTTTTGTGGATAATTCACAAAAAGTTAAAATCCGCGACAAATTCGACAGGAAGCGGAAAAAGTTCCCGTTTTCCGCCAAAAGCTCCTATTTACAAAACTGTCGGACGGGTATATCATAAGCATCGGAAGCTTTCCAATATCCCACCCGCTTGGGCCGCTCTGCTTGCAGGGCGGCTCCTTTTTATGGAAAGCCACAAAATCATCCCATCAGCACCTGCGCTGCGGCGTCACAGCCGAGAGAAGAACCTCCTCCACCCATAGATGTTCTTGCACATTTCAGCAGATATGGTATACTGTAAATCAGAGAATAACAGGATAGGGAGGGCTGATTCGGATGCGTATCACCCGTCGTGAGAAAAAATTCTGGGAGCAGCACCTGAGCTGCGTTCGCCATATCACACTGGACCCCAAGGGGCCGGGTGTAGTGCGGCTGCACATGATCCCGCCACGGGCGGAGGGGAAGGACGAACCCTTTCTCCTGCTGCTGAACGGGGCCAAGCTGATCCCGCTGAATCTCAGCTGGGCCATTCTGCTGGCCAACTTCATGGCGGCCTTGGAGCGCTTCTTCACAGAGAGCGACAACGCCCCGGACCGTGAGGTGGAGCAGGCGGATTGGGAGCGTCTGGCGGAGGAGGCCGTGACGGCCACCCGCAGCGTTTACCCCCGGACCAAGCCGGAGCAGCTGCGGGAGGACCTTGCTCTGCTGATGGAGAGCCTCATCGCCATCGCACGGGGGCAGGAGCCGCCGGTGGAGGTAGGGACCCTAAGTCTGGGGGACTATGCCCCCTATATGTCGGCACCCCACCGCATGGACCTGATGGTCAGCGCCATGACGCAGGACGGCGCATGGCACTGCAACCAGAAGTGTCTCCACTGCTACGCCGCCGGACAGCCCATGGGCGAGAGCCGGGAGCTGACCACCGCTCAGTGGAAGGAGGCGCTGGAGCGCCTGCGCCACGCCAATATCCCGCAGGTGACCTTCACCGGCGGAGAACCCACCCTCCGGGCGGATCTGGTGGAGCTGGTGGAGGCCGCCCAGTGGTTCGTGACCCGTCTCAACACCAATGGCCGCCTGCTGACGCCGGAGCTGTGCCGCCGGCTGTATGAGGCAAGCCTTGACAGTGTGCAGGTGACGCTGTACAGCGCCGATGCCGCTGTCCACAATACGCTGGTGGGCGCACCGGGCTTCGACGACACGGTGCAGGGTGTCCGCAATGCCGTGGCGGCGGGCCTGATGACGTCGGTGAACACGCCGCTGTGCAGCCTGAATCGGGATTATGCCGCTACCCTCCGCTTCGTGCATGAGCTGGGAGTGCGATACGTCACCTGCTCCGGGCTCATTCCCTCCGGCGGCGCTGAGACGGAGGCCAGTCAAGCCACCCGTCTGACGCCGGAGGAGCTTACCGACGTGCTGCGTCAGGCCGTGGAGACGGCGGAGGAGCTGGACATGGAGATCGACTTCACCAGCCCCGGCTGGCTGCCGGAGGAGACGCTCCGGGGGCTTGGCCTGCACCTGATCCCCAGCTGCGGAGCCTGTCTGAGCAACATGGCCGTCACCCCCGACGGGCAGGTAGTTCCCTGCCAGAGCTGGCTGGGCGGCACCACGCTGGGGAACCTCCTCACCGACGACTGGTCCGCCATCTGGGACGGCGAGACCTGCCGGGCCATCCGGGCCAAGAGCGCCAAGCTGGAGCATATCTGCCAGCTGGGCGAGGGAAACAGAGAGGGGTGCTGACCATGAAAAAGACCATTTGCCGGGCGCTGCTGTGCCTGCTGCTGGCGGCCTGCCTGCTGCCCTTGACGGCCCGCACTGCCCACGCCGACAAGATCTACGACGAGATCGTCAACTATCAGGTGGATGTCACTCCCAACACCGAGGACGGAAGCTTGGCGATCCAGGTGACGCTGGACTGGAAGCCTCTGGAGGATCTGCCTGCCACCAACTCCCAGCAGGGCGGGGCCAAGATCGGCATCCCAAACGGCTCCATCCGGGAGATGACGGCCCTCACCGACAACATCCAGAGCATCGATCACGACAACAGCCTCGCCTACATCGACTTCACCCAGTCCTACGATGCCAACGAGACCTTCCACTTCGCTTTCCGCTGGGTGCAGGAGTATATGTATACCCTCAGCGACAGCGGAGCCGTATCCTATGACTATACCCCCGGCTGGTTCAAAGAAGCCCCGGTGGACGTCATGACCCTGACGTGGCACGACCCAGCCTCCGTGGCGGGCGTTGGCTCCGACGGCCAGACCGGCGGAGACCATGTGCTTACTGCCAACAATATGGAGCCGGGGGATCGACTGAACTTCACTGTGGAGTATGCCAGCTGGCCCTCCACCCTGTATTGGGAGAACAGCCGGGATAATCTGCCGGATAACAGCCGGGGCGACGACTCCTATGACGATTCCGACGACTCCGATGACTGGGTATTCAGCGTATTCGTGATATTCGTTCTGGTGATTTTCTTCGTGGTCCGGGCCGCCGTCTACGACGGCTATGCCGGCGGCTTCGGCACCCGCTACGTATTCGTCCACGGCCTGTGGTATCCCGCCGGCCCGGATGGCCGCCATCCCCGTCCCGGCTCCGTGGGCACCAAGCATAAGCCCGCCCCGCCCCGCAGCAGCGGCTTCGGCGGCGGAAAGCGTGGCGGCGGTTTTGGAGGCGGTGGCTTCGGCGGAGGCAGCAGCCATTGCGCCTGCGCCTCCAGCTGTGCCTGTGCCTGTGCTTGCGCCTGCGCCGGCGGCGGCCGGGCTGGCTGCAGCGCCAAGAATCTGTATGGCGCCGTGAAGCTCAGCGAGGAGCTGACTGAAAACCTGTAATTTATCCCGATTACGCAGCGTGACCGCCCCGGTTGCGCTGCGTAATGATTTGCGCTGTGGGTTTACTATGGATGACAATGTTGCCCGATCATAGAGCACCGTTTTCGCACGGAGAATGTGGCGCCGGCAAAACTCGCCCCCAAAAAGCAAGCAGGCAGAAGCTTTACGCTTCTGCCTGCTTATTTTCAATTATCTTCTCCTGCGCCCGCTGCCCCGCTTCCCCGCCATATAGCGGTTCAGCTCCGACTGTTTGCTGTCGGACTGGGTCATGAACTGCTTCAGCTTGTCCTCGAAGGACGGCTCCGCCGGGGGCTGCATGGCCACTGTGGCCTGTGCCGGACGGGGAGACCGCCCGCCGCTGCGGGGGCCGGGACGACCGCCCTGGGGCCGGGCCGATCGGGCCGGCTGCGGGCGTTCCTGCTGGGGTTGGGCCTGCTTGATGGACAGATTGATCTTCCCCTCCGGGGAGACGGAGAGGATCTTCACGGTGACCTCCTGCCCCTCGGTGAGGTAGTCGTGGACGTCGCTGACAAAGGCAGCGGCCACCTCTGATATGTGGACCAAACCGGACTTCCCGCCGGGTAGGCTCACGAATGCGCCGAATTTGGTGATTGCGGTGACTTTCCCGCTGATGATCGTCCCAACCGCCAGTTCCATATACTTCTCTATTGACTCCCTTCGGTGTTGAAATGGGGATGCTCAGTTGCTGTCCACGTCTCGAAAGATGCGCGCACCGTCCTCCAGCATCCCATACCGGTCACCGGCCAGCCTCAGAATGTAGTCTGGGTCGTCGGCGTGGGACAGCGCATCCTTCAGGGAGTTGACCTCCTCCTGCTTCTGCTCCTTCTGAGTGCGGAGCCGTGCCTCCCGTTCCTTGCCGGCGGAGAGGTCACCATAGACTTCCACCAGCTTATAGGCCATCACGCCCAGCAGGATCAGCAGCACCAGTGCGCCCAGCAGACCGCTCCGGCGTTTTTTTGTGTTTTTCTTCCGTGCCATAGCGGTCTCCTTTCCTGTGCCTTGCAGATGGGGGATACTCCCACCGATACTGTTTCATTGTAGCGTATTTTTTCCAAAAAAGAAAGTGTTTTTTCAGGGAATTCCCGATTTTTTTCGCCAACTTTACACCAAAGTGCAGCGGAAGTGCCAGCAGCCGTCCAAAGGCGGCGGCAGCGGCGGCCCAAAAGTCCCACAGCGGCCGCAGCAGCGGTGCCAGCAGCAGAAAATACAGCCCCGATCCGCCGCAGGCTCCCAGCAGCAAAAAGAGCCGTGCCTCGCCCCGGCTCACCGCCGTCAGGAACCACACCATCAGCACCAGCCCGCTCCCGGTGAACAGGGCATCCGTCAGGTGGATCAGCCGACCCCGCCGCAGGGGCCGCAGCAGATCATAGACCACCCCACCCAGCATCCCCAGCAGCGCCGCCTGCCCCAACAGCAGCAGCTGGGCGGAGACATAGTTCTCCATCCCCTCAGCCGAACAGCCGGGACAGCAGGGAGGTGCGCCCTGCGGCAGGCTCCTCATAGCTGATGGAGTCAATGTGGCCGTCCACATGGAGCTCTCCGCCGTCCAGCGTGAGCTTCCCGATGTGCAGCCCCTCGCCAGTGACCACCAGCTCCCCCACGCAGGTGGACATGACGATGCACGTCTCGTCGAATCGGGCCACATCCTCCACTCCGGATACCGTCAGACGCTCCCGGCCATCCAGCTCCAGCCGGTGGTGCAGGGGAGCGCCGGTGATCTCATATGCCATAAAAAAGCTCCTTTCATACACATACATACTACGATATGTGTATGAAAGGGACTCTTCGGTTATGACGGGCTGTCCATGATCTCCCGGTACATGGCGGCGGCCTCGGCCTTGCCCACATTGTCCGCCACGGTGAGCACCTCCACCTCCAGCGTCCGCTGGCCGAAGCGGATGGCGATGCGGTCGCCGGGCTTCACGTCGTAGGAGGCCCGCTGCACCCGGCCATTGACCATGACACGCTCATTGTCGCAGGCCTCATTGGCCACGGTACGGCGCTTGATGAGCCGGGAGACCTTCAGATATTTGTCCAGACGCATGAAACGTCGCTCCTTTCATGAAAAGGTCGGTGTGCCGCAGCACACCGACCGAAACCATATAAAACCTTACTTCGCAACGGCGTCCTTCAGAGCCTTGCCGGCCTTGAAGGTGGGAACAGCGGAAGCGGGGATCTCGATGGTCTCCTTGGTCCGGGGATTCAGGCCGGTGCGGGCGGCACGCTTCTTCACCTCGAAGGAGCCAAAGCCCACCAGCTGGACCTTGTCGTCGTTCTGCAGGGCCTCGGTGATGGAAGCCAGAGTAGCGGTGATGACAGCCTCGGTGTCCTTCTTGGACAGGCCGGCCTTCTCGGCGGCAGCGGCGATCAGTTCGGTTTTATTCATGGTGATTCCTCCTAAAAAATGTTTCTTTGGTACGTCTATATCCTAAAACGATATCCATCGCATTAAGATCGCTTGGCCTCGGCCCACAGGGCCTCCAGCGTCTCCAGCGGCAGTTGATCCACGGATTTCCCCATGGCGGCTGCCCCCTCCTCCACCGCCCGGTAGCGGCGGATGAATTTCTCACAGGTGCCGTGGATGGCGACCTCCGGGTCCACCCCGGCAAAGCGCCCCACCTTCACGGCGGCAAAGAGCACATCTCCCAGCTCCTCCGTCACGTCGCCGTCTCCGGCGGCGGCCCGGTGCAGCTCGGAAACCTCCTCGTCCAGCTTGTCCAGCGCTCCGGAGATGTCCGGCCAGTCGAACCCGTCACGGGCGGCCTTGCTCTGGAGCTTCTCCACCCGCCACAGTCCCGGCAGGCTCCGGGCCACGGCATCCAGCGCCTGAGCGGTGGTCTGCTGGCCCTTCTCCCGGCGCTTGATGGCCTCCCAGCCCTCCAGCACCGTATCGGCGTCCTGTACCGTCTCCTGTCCCCCGAACACATGGGGATGCCGGAAGAGCATCTTGCGAACCTCACCGTCGGCCACATCGTCCATGGTGAAGTTACCAGCCCGCCGCTCGATGTCGGCATGGAATACCACCTGCAGCAACAGATCCCCCAGCTCCTCCTTCAGCAGGGCGGGGTCCTCCCGGTCGATGGCCTCGGCGGCCTCATAGGCCTCCTCCAGCAGACTGCGCCGCAGGGAGGCATGGGTCTGCACTCGATCCCAAGGACAGCCGCCCTCTGACCGCAGCAACGCCACGATGCGCAGCAGATCCGAAAGACCGTAATGCTCCTTCCTCTCAAAATCTATCATATTTACGCTCCTATTGCAAGACTTTTCGTCATTTGTGAGAAATCCTTAAAAAAATCCAGATGGTTTTCGCCGCTTTTTGGCGGTAAAAACGGCACACAGCTCCTCTCGGCGCACTGCCCCCAGCAGCAGGACGAGACCGCCGTACACCGCAGCGGCTGCCGCTACGGCTCCCAGCACGGCCAGCGGCAGGGAAGCCCGGTGTACCAGCATCCGGTAAAAGCCGGAGGCCGTCACCGCCATGGCCCCCACTGCCACCAGCGTCCGGAGAGGAACGCCCCAGCGAAAGACTATCCCGGTGGTGCGCCCCACCGCCAGTAGGTTCATCCCCGCAATAAGCGCATAGCAGAGCAGTGTTCCCACGGCGGCGCCCCGGATGCCCCAAGCGGGGTCCGACACCAGCTGATAGCTGACAGCGATCTTCACCGCCCCGCCGGTGAGCAGCGTTACCACTGGGATGTGCTCGTGGCCCCATGCCTGCAAAATACCGCCGGAGACCACCATCAGGCACACGCACACGGCAGCCAGCCCCAGCACCCGCAGGTGATGGGCGGCGGCAGCGGCGGTCTGCACCTGAGCGGGGTACAGCAGCCGCAGAACAGGCCCCGCCAGAACGGACAGCCCTATCCCCGACGGCAGCGCCAGCAGCAGCGCCATCCGCAGGGCGGTGCGGGTGTGGCGGCGGGCCGTCCGCCGGTCGCCCTGTCCCAGCGCTCCGCTGATGGCCGGCACCAGACTGACGCTGATGGGGTAGAGAAAGGAGGGCGGCAGGGAGAACAGCGTCAGGGCGAAGGCGTACTCTCCATATTGCCGGTTGGCCTCCTCCAGCCCCAGCCCCAACCGGCTCTGGAGGGCATCCATGGCCACGGACTGGTCCAGCAGGGTGATGAAGCTCATGCCTCCGGCCCCCAGCGTAATGGGAACGCCGATCTTCAGCAGCTGACCCAGCACCTCCCGCCGGGAGGGCGGAGCGTCGCTGCCCATGCAGGAGGGCAGCCACCGCAGGGCCAGAACCAGCAGCGCCAGCAGTGAGCCTACGGTGACGCCTGCCATGGCCCCGGCGGCCCCGATCTCCGGGGAGACGCCCCGGACAGTCAGGAGATACCACGTAAGGCCCAGCCCCACCACCAGCTTCCCGGCGGATTCCACCACCTGACTGACGGCGGTGGGCAGCATCTGCCCCTGCCCTTGGGTGTAGCCCCGGATGGCGGACAGCAGACACACCGCCAGCAGCGCCGGGGCCAGTACCCGGATGGAGGGGGCCGCCAGCTCATTGTGCAGCAGGCCCGACAGCTGCCGGGGAAAGGTCAGCATCACACCGCTGCCCACCAGCCCCAGCGCCAGAAATAACGCCAGCGCCACATGGAAAATGCGCCGCTGCCGCCGGGGTCTGCCCCTGCTCTGGGCGATGAGGCGGCTCATGGCCAGCGGCAGACCGGCGGTGGAGAGGGTCAACAGCACGCCATAGACGTTGTAGGCCGCCTGAAAGCAGCCCATGCCCCGACTCCCCAGCAGGTTGCCCAGTGGGATCTTATACAAGGCCCCCAGCAGCTTGCTGACCGCTACCGCCGCCGTCAGCAGGGCGGCACCCCCCAGAAAGCCCATGTACCCTCCCGTCCGGGGATGCTCATCCCCTCATGTTCTCATGGAATTGACGGAAGGCGGAGAGATTTTCCTCCAGCTTTTCGCTTCTCTGGATGTATTCCGTGGGGTACTTGGTGTGAAATACCCGCTCGATGCGCTGATGCACCGGATCCACCATCTTGGTGGAGCCACCGGCCCCCAGCGAGAGGATGCTGTGCAGCTCCTCCATGATGTAGATATTATACAGCCCTTCGGCTCCGGATATGCACCATCCGGTGTTTTCAAAGCTGCCGGACATATATTTTTGCCGGTACAGGTAGTAGGGGTGGAAGTCTGCCTGTCGGAGGGCGGCGTTGGCGTAGTCCAGCATTTCCCCCACCGCCTCCGCCGAGGGGATGGTGAAGTTCTCCAGCAAAATGCGGCTTCCCTTTTTCAGGCTCAGGGTATGGACGGTGATGTTGTCGGCCCCGTAGGACAGGCACTTGTCCAGCGTCCGCCGGAAGCCCTCCGGCGTGTCCTCCGGCAGGCCGGCGATCAGATCCATGTTCACATGGGGAAAGCCCATGCCGGTGGCCAGTGCCATGGCCTCCTCCACGTCACGGGCCGTATGGCGGCGGCCGATGGCGGTGAGGACGTGATCCTCCAGTGACTGAGGATTAACGCTGATGCGGTCTACGCCGTGATCCAGCAGCACCTGCAGCTTCTCCCGGTCGATGGTGTCCGGCCGCCCGGCCTCGATGCAGTATTCCACGCAGCCCGACAGATCGAAGCTGCGATTCAGGTGGGTCAGCAGCCGGTCCATCTGATCGGCAGAGAGCGTGGTGGGAGTACCGCCCCCCATGTAGAAAGACTTGATGTGCAGCCCCGTCTCCTGCACCATTCGGGCGGCGTCGGTGATCTCCCGGTGCAGCACCTCCAGATACGGCTCCACCAGTCCCAGCGTCCGCTCCACGGACTGAGACACAAAGCTGCAATAGGCGCAGCGGGTGGGACAGAAGGGGATGCCAACATACAGGGAGATATCCTCCGGCTTCAGCTCCGCCTTGGCTCTGCGGGAGGCCTCCGCCGTCTCGATGCACAGGCGGCGGCGTTCCGGCGAGACGAAGTAGGTGTCCCGCAGGACCCGGTCCACCTGCCGTTCCGTCATGCCCTCCTCAAGCATCCGGGAGGCCAGCTTGCCGGGGCGGATGCCCGTCAGCGCCCCCCAGCTGGGGGTGATGCCGGTGATCTCCCGTGCCGCCTTGAAGAAGCTCAGCTTCACCGCCTTCTGGCGAAGGCGCTCCGCCTCATACTCCGTCAGCTGCGGGTCCACGGCGGTCCGGGAGATGCCACGGGCCGTCCGGCCGTGGTAGGTGATGGTGGTGACGGCGGTGTTATAGCGGGGGGAGCGGCTCAGCGTCACCAGCGCATGATCCTCCCCATCCTCCGCCGGCTCATAGACCGGCCGCTCCTCCGGGAAAAAAGCCAGCAGACTCTGCTCCACGGCGTACCGGTCCTCGTGACCACGAAAGATCAGCTTCATGGCACCCCTCCGTCACAGGGAGAGCCGCCGGGTCATGAAGGGGTTCACCCGGCGCTCATAGTCCAGCTCCGTGGCCCCCTCATGGCCGGGATAGACCTTGTAGTTGCCGGGCAGCGCCGCCAGCCGGTCCAGCGAGGCCAGCATGGCCTTGGGGTCGCCGCCGGCGAAGTCCGTGCGGCCACAGGAGCCACGGAACAGGGTGTCACCGGAGAACATCACGTCCCCTACCAGCAGACATACGGAGCCCTGGGTGTGGCCCGGCGTCTCCATGACACGGATGGTGAGGCTGCCCAGCGTCAGGGTGTCCCCCTCCTTGTAGTAGCGCTGGTTGTGCTCCGGCAGGCGGGAGAACATCATATCCATGTGCTTGGGCGGCTGGTCGGTGACGTCCTTCTCGTTGATGTACACCGGCACATCGGGGTACTTCTCCAGCAGAGGCCGGACGGCGGTGGTGTGGTCAAAGTGACCGTGGGTCAGCAGGATGTACTCCAGACGGCAGCCGGAGCGGCTGACCATGTCGGCCACCTGCTCCGGCTTGTCACCGGGATCGATGAGGGCGCAGACCCCGGTCTCCTCGTCGCACAGCAGATAGCAGTTGGTGGAAATAAAGCCCACCCGGATGGAATCAATTTTCATGGGATATTCTCCTTTATCAAGCATCGCTGGGATGTGAATGGTCGTGTAGAAGATAGCGTGGGGATCGCATAGAGAAAAAAGCAGCCAAGCAGAGCCGGGATATACTCCGCCGATGGAGCATACCGGTCAGCTGGAGAGCTGGTCGGTGTCTACGATCAGGGTCAGGGGGCCGTCGTTGACGGACTGGACCAGCATATCGGCGCCGAATTCGCCGGTCTCGGTGTGGAAGCCCTTTTCCCGGCACAAGGCCACGAATTTTTCATACAGGGGGATGGCTACCTCCGGCCGGGCGGCGGCCAGAAAGTCCGGACGGCGGCCCTTGCGGCAGTTGCCGTAAAGGGTGAACTGAGATACCACCAGAATTTCGCCGCCCACCATCTCCAGACCACGGTTCATCTTGCCGTCCTCGTCCTCAAAAATACGCAGGCCCACCAGCTTGTCCGCCAGCTTCACGGCTTGGGCCTCGGTGTCCTCATGGGTGATGCCCAGCAGGATCAGAAAGCCCTGTCCGATCTGGCCGATGGTCTTGCCGTCCACGGTGACGGAGGCACTTTTTACCCGTGTCAGTACAGCTCTCATGGAATATAGTCTCCTTTTTCGACAATATATGCGATGATTTTGATGAGTTGGAGCAATTTCGAGGGAGTGTCAACCGATTTTCACGTCGCAATGTGGCTGGAGATCGGCAGACACGACCATATGCGCTTTTGCACACTTTGCCAGCTATCGGAAAAGTGTGGCGCCGGAGGCGCATTTATCACCCGGCGGGGCGGGTAACACGCATGACCCCGGAGATCTGCTCCAGCCGGCGCATGACAGCCTGCAGCTGCTGGCTGTCGGATACATCCACGGCCAGGGAGATCAGAGCGAAGCCGTCGGCGGTGGAGCGGGCGTTGAGAGAGGATACGTGGACCTTGGCGGCGGAGAGGATGGTGGAGATATCCACCAGCAGATTGGGCCGATCCTTGGACACTACCTGCAAATTGGTGCGGTAGGATTCCCGTGTTTTGCCGCCCCAGGAGACCTTGATCCAGCGGCCCGCCTCCTCCGGCGGACGGCGGGCGGGGTCGGCGTTGGGGCAGTCCTTCCGGTGGACAGAGACGCCATAGCCACGGGTGATAAAGCCCACGATCTCGTCGCCGGGGACAGGAGAGCAGCACTTGGAGAACTTCACCAGACAGTTGCTGAGACCCTCCACCACGATGCCCTGCTCGCTGTGTTCCCGGACGGGGACGGCGGGGCGGGTCACCTCCGGCTGGCCCTCCACCGGCACCTCCGCCTGACGCTCTGCCTGATGCTGGTGCAGGATGCGCTGGATGTCCTCCCGCAGGCGGCCGATGAGCTTCAGGCTGGTGACGCCGCCGTAACCGATGGCGGCATACATATCGTCCAGGCTCTTGAAGGAGAGCCTTTTCAGGATGCCGGGGAGGTTTTCCTCCGCCGTCAGCTCCTTCAGAGTGACGCCGCAGCGCTTCAGCTCCGACTCGAAGGAGGAGCGGCCGTTGACGATGTTCTCGTCCCGGCGCTCCCGCTTGAACCACTGGCGTATCTTGGAGCGGGCGTTGCTGGAGCGGGCGATCTTCACCCAGTCCCGGCTTGGGCCGTGGGCGGACTGGGAGGTGACCACCTCCACGATATCACCGTTTTTCAGGCGGGTATCAAAAGGGACCAGACGGCCGTTGACCTTGGCCCCCACCATATGGTTGCCCACGGCGGAATGGATGTTGTAGGCAAAATCGATGGGCGTGGCTCCGGCGGGGAGATTGATGACGTCGCCACGGGGGGTGAACACGAACACCTCGTCGGCAAACATATCCACCTTCAGGGAGTGGATGAAGTCCTCGGCGTCGGCGCCCTCCTGATTCTCCAGCAGGCGGCGGACCCACTCATAGCGGCCCTCGTCCCCGGCCCCCTGACCGTTCTGCTTATACTTCCAGTGGGCGGCGATGCCGTATTCGGCCACCTCGTGCATCTCACGGGTGCGGATCTGCACCTCGAAGGGGATGCCGTTCTGGCCCACCACGGTGGTGTGGAGGCTCTGGTACATATTGGGCTTGGGGGTGCCGATATAGTCCTTGAAGCGGCCCAGAATGGGCTTATACAGGTCGTGGATGATGCCCAGCACATTGTAGCAGTCGGACACCGTGTCCACAATGACCCGGAAGGCGAAGAGGTCGTATACATCGTCCAGAGACTTGTTCTGGGTATACATCTTGCGGTAGATGGAGTAGGGGTGCTTCATGCGGCCATAGACGTAGCCGTCGATGTGGGCCTCCCGCAGGCGGCGGGTGATCTGGTCGTGGATGGAGGACATGAAGCCGTCATACTGAGCGGCCTTTTCATTCAGAGCCTCCACGATCTCCCGGTAGCTGATGGGATCCAGATATTTCAGGCTCAGATCCTCCAGCTCCCACTTCATCTTCTGCATTCCCAGCCGGTGGGCAATGGGGGCATAGATCTCCATGGTCTCGAAGGACTTCTGCTTCTGCTTCTCCGGGGTCTGGTACTCCATGGTGCGCATATTGTGGAGCCGGTCGGAGATTTTGATGAGGATCACCCGGATATCCTTGCTCATGGCCATGAGCATCTTCCGGAGGTTCTCCATCTGCTCCTCCTCCTTGGAGGTATAGTGGACACGGGTCAGCTTGCTGACCCCCTCCACCAGATCCGCCACTGTGGGAGAGAAGAGCCGGGAGATGTCCTCGTGGGTGGCGGAGGTATCCTCGATGGTGTCGTGGAGGAGAGCCGCCTCGATGGACTCGGAGTCCAGATGCAGCTCCTCCGCCACGATCTGGGCCACCGCCAGCGGGTGGGTGATGAAGGGAGAGCCGTCCTTCCGCATCTGTGGCCCGTGGGCCTTGGCGGCGAACTCGAAGGCGGCCCGGATCTGCTGGAAGTTGGCGCTGGGGTTATAGCGGCGGACGGTGTCCTCCAGCTTGCGGTAGCGCTGCTCCAGATCAGCCCAGACCTCCGGGCGGATCTCCGGCACCAGAGACGCCGGTGCGGTGGTATTCTGGGTATCAGTCATGGTGATCGCCTCCCCGTTTGGGCTGCATGACCTCATGCAGACCCTGTAAGTAACCGGATTCCTCCAAGCGGACGTGTTTCCCCTGGCCGGTGAGTGTGATGGAAATGGTGTCGCCCTCTTGCCGGAGGGTCAGCAGCTGCCGTTCCCGGAACACCTCCAGACAGAAGGCAGTCCGAAGGAAGGGGTCGGCCCCCTCCAGCCGGGCGGACAGCTCCCGCAGCAGCGGCAGGTAGCAGGCGGTGAGCCCATCCGGGGGGACGGTGTGCTCCAGCGCCCGCCACAGCTGCACGCACTGGCTGCGGGAGGGCAGCAGGTGGACCGCCTCCTTGGGCAGGAGCCGGTCGCCCCGCAGACAGCGCTCCAACAGGTGCAGGCACTCATCCTCCCGTGTACTGACGGTGAGGGACGGGCGGATGTCCACCATTTGCAGCTGTACCGTGCGGTTGCCCCGAAATTCGTTGATCTGCAGATAAAAGGCCGCATCCACCCGGCTGCCCGCCGCAACGGGACAGGTGTCGGGGGAGACGGAGAAGAAAATACCGTCGAACTGGCTGCTGCCCTTGCTGAGCCGCAGCTTCAGGTGGCGATTCTGGCCCACGCTCTGCAGCCGCTCCAGCGTGGCGCCCATCAGGCAGAAGAGAGGGCGGGCATTGCCGGCGCCGTAGGGCTCCAGCATCCCCAGAGCCTCCACCTCCGTCAGGGTGACACGGCTGGGACAGGTGAGGGCGGCATCGATCTCCAGACATACCTCCGGCGCTCCGCCGCCCTGATACTCCCGCACCAGCTGGTTCATCCGCTGGCGGAAGGCGGGGATATTGGCGACATCGATGGTGAAGCCCGCTGCCAGCTCGTGACCGCCGAAATCCAGCAGGAGGTCGGAGCAGCGCTCCAGAGCGGCGAAAAGGTTGAAGCCGCCCCAGCTGCGGCAGGAGCCCTTGCCCACGGTGCCGTTTAAGTGGATCATAAAGCTGGGACAGGCGTATTTTTCCGACAGGCGGGAGGCCACGATGCCCACCACCCCTTGGTGCCACGTGTCGGAGGCCAGCACCAGAGCGCTGCGCTCCTGTAGCGGCAGATGGTCGATCTGTTCCACTGCCTGGGCATAGATGGTCTGCTCCACCGCCTGACGCTCCCGGTTCAGGGCGCACAGCTCACGGGCCAACCGGGCGGCCTCCGCCGGGTCCTGACACAGCAGGAGGTCGGCGGCCTTGTCCGCTGCCCCCATGCGGCCGGCGGCGTTGATGCGGGGGGCCAGCACGAAGCCCACCTGCACGGAGGTGATGGCCTTATCCATGAGGCCTGCCTCCTGCAGCAGGGCGTGGAGGCCGATGAAGTCCGACTGGGTGATGCACTCCAAGCCACGGGAGACGATGATGCGGTTCTCCCCGGACATGGGCATCACATCGGCAATGGTGCCGATGGCGGCCAAGGTGCAGTAGCGGGAGAAAAGGGCCTCCTCCCGGCTCTCGCCGCCCAGCGCCAGCACCAGCTTCAGCGCCACGCCGCAGCCCGCCAGATAGGGGAAGGGATAGGTGCAGTCCGGCCGGTGGGGGTCCACCACCGCCGCGGCCCGTGGCAGGGTGTCCTTGCACTCGTGGTGATCGGTGATGACCACATCCATGCCCAGAGAGGCGGCGAAGTCCACCTCCTCCACCCCGGTGATGCCGCAGTCCACGGTGATGAGCAGCTCTACCCCCTGCTCATGGAGGGAGCGGATGGCGTCCTGCCCCAGCCCGTAGCCGTCCTCGATGCGGCGAGGAATATAGTGCAGCACATCGACGCCCCGGCTTTTCAGGTAATCCACCAGGATCACCGTGGCGGTGATGCCGTCCACGTCGTAATCCCCAAACACCGCTATGCGGCGACCCTGACTGATGGCCCGGCTGATGCACTCCACCGCCCGGTCCATGTCCTTCATCAGGAAGGGGGAGCAGGTCAGATCCCGGCCCCGCTCCAGAAAGGCGGCGGCCTCCTCCGCCGTGGAGATGCCCCGTGCCGCCAGTACCTGCGACACCAGCTGGGGATAGCCAGCCTCGCCGAGACGGCGGATATCCGCTTCCTCCGCTGGGGCGATATGCCATTTGGAAAACTTCATCTGCCAGCGCTCCCTTCCGCATACTACTATAATCAACTATTATAACAAATTCGCCGGAAAAGGACAAGCAGAAAGTGCGGCCGCAGCGGGCTTTTTGCGGGGCAAAGGAATGGGAAAACGGTTGCAATGGACGGCGGGAGGGCGTATAATGACTGCATCTGCATAGGAATGAGGAAAAAGCATCATGAGACCTGACGGAACCAGAGTGAAAGACCTGCCGCCGCTGGTGGCGGCCATCCCCTACATCATGCCCAAGCGCTACGATGCGTGGAACTCCATCACCGAGAACATTGACGAGGAGGCCGTAAAGGCCTACATCCGCCATTGGCGGCGGGAGGGCGTACGCTTGAACCACATGAGTGTCATCATCGCCGCCTACTACCGGGCGGTGCTGGATAATCCAAAGCTGAACTACTTCGTGATGAACGGAAAAATTTATCGGCGCAACCACTTCTGCGTCTCCTTCGTCATTCTCAAGAAGCGATCCGACGGGGTGGTCAACGAGACAGCGCTGAAAGTGTATTTGGAGCCGTCGGACGATATTTTCTCCATTGACAGGAAAATTCGGGAGGTTATTGCCGCCAACCAGCATGAGCACCAGTCCAACAGCACCGACAAGTTCGCACGGTTCATGTTCTCCGTGCCGGGGCTGCCGAAGTTCGTGGTGTGGCTGGCGTATCATCTGGACAAGCACGGGCTGCTGCCCCGGAAGATCATCGACCTGTCGCCCTTCCACACCAGTATGTTCATCACCAATCTGGCCTCCATCAAGACCAGCTATATCCATCACCACTGCTACGAGTTCGGCACCACCAGCGTGTTCGTGTGCATGGGCAAGCCCGTGCCGGACTACATGGGCGGCGACCTGACCCGGAAGGTGATGCCCATCGGCGTGGTGATGGACGAGCGCATCTGCACCGGATATGAGTATGCGGCGTTTTACAGCGATTTCAAGGGCTACCTCCGGGACCTGAGCCAGCTGGAGACCCCCTTTGACGGCAGCCGCCTCCAAAAGGAGGAGGAAAAGACTCCGGCCGGTGTATCCTGACACCGGGCGGGAACATAGGATAGACGGCCCCTGCGGGGGCGGGACAGGAGGAGACACCCCATGTATGAAGAGCACATCCGGGCGGCAGCCCGGTCCATGGCGGAGAATATGCAGCGCAGCCCCGTTCCCATGTACGGCAAGGGCCTGCGTTTGCCGGACAAGGGGGCAGTGATCGGACTGCTGAAGGAGATCCGGCGGCTGGTCTTTCCGGCCTACTACGGCGACCCGGAGCTGATGACCCTTCCGGTGGAGGACTACACGGCGCTGCTGCTGGAGCGCATCGAGGGCCAGCTGGCCCGGCAGATTGCTTTGGCCCTGCCGGAGGAGCAGGAGCAGCGGGCGCCGGTGCTGGCCCGTGAGGTGGTGGAGGTCCTGCCCGGCGTGCAGCGGCTGCTGCTGACGGATCTGGACGCCACCTTTGAATCCGACCCGGCGGCGGCCTCCAAGGAGGAGATCCTGTTCGCCTATCCGGGGCTGTTTGCCATTTTCGTATACCGGGTGGCCCATGAGCTGTATCTGCGCCAGATTCCCATGATCCCCCGGATCATGAGTGAGTACGCCCACAGCCGCACGGGCATCGATATTCACCCCGGCGCACAGATCGGCGCCCACTTCTTCATCGATCACGGCACCGGCATCGTGGTGGGCGAGACCACGGTCATCGGGGAGAATGTGAAGCTGTATCAGGGCGTGACGCTGGGGGCATTGTCCCCCCGGAAGGGTCACGCCAGCCTACCGGGGAAGCGGCATCCCACCGTGGGCAGCGACGTGACCATCTACTCCGGGGCCTCCATTCTGGGCGGTGAGACCACCATCGGGGATCATGCCGTGGTGGGCGGCAACGCCTTCCTGACGGATTCGGTGGCGGAGGATACTCAGGTGGTGATCCGCACGCCGGAGCCGATCTACCGGGAGCGCAGGCACCGGGAGAAATGAGATGCCCCCAGCCGGACGGTGCGCAGCACCGCCCGGCTGGGATTTTATTTCGCCTTGTTTGGCCGCCTCCGATGAGTCACTGTTTTGCCTCCGGCGGGTGCCTTTCTGCTAGCAGCTCTTTTTTCTGTCTCTGACAGCCTACTTTTTGCCTCCGGTGGGTAACTTTCTTTCGCTGCTGAAGGAAAGTTACCCGCCGGAGGCATAAAAGAAAAACTGATGGCAAAAAATATGCCGCCGGTGGCAACAAACAGCCCCCTCCGCAGACAAAAAGGAAGAGACGATGTTTCCATCGTCTCTTCCTTTTTAACATGTGCAGCATGAGCACTTACAGTGCCGTGATATGGATGCACCGGGCGTCACAGCGGCGCAGGGCAATGACGGCATCCAGCACCTCATAGGCCACCGGATCACCCAAGGGACTGATCTGCACCGCCCGGACGATTGTGCCGGGGATGAAGCCCAGCTCCAGCAGCCGCTGACGCTGGGAGTGCGTCACAGCCCGGATGGCGGCCCATCGGCCCGCCGGCAGGGTATCCAGCGTATCTGCCACGGAAAAGACCTCCTTTTAGGGGAGTGGTCTATCCTATGCCGCCTGTAGGGCGGCGGTCACAGCCACGTCTCGTCGAAGCCATAGGGCAGCAGCTCCTTCAGGGCGAAGTGCTTGGCCTCCCCCTTGCCGTTGAGGCAGATGACCTCCATCTGGGGGGCGAACTCCTGCATCACCTGCCGGCAGGAGCCGCAGGGGACGCAGTAGTCCTCGCTCTTCCCAGCGATGACGATGCGTTTGAAGTCCCGGTGGCCCTCGCTGATGGCCTTGAAGATGGCGGTGCGTTCGGCACAGATGGTGAGGCCGTAGGCGGCGTTTTCAATGTTGCAGCCGGTGAACACCGTGCCGTCACTGCACTCCAGCGCCGCACCCACGGGAAAATGGGAATAGGGGCTGTAAGAACGGTCCAGCATGGCAATGGCGGCCCGGCACAGTTCCTGTTCTGTCATGGAATGACCTCCTTTTGCACTTAGGTGGGAAAGCCCTTTTGGGGTCATTGTAGCGCATTTTGCCCGGCCCGTCAAGGCAGGCCTCAGTCCTCCAGCAGCAGGCGCAGTGCATCATCCGTGGGAAGCTTCAGCTCCGGCACGGCGGCGTTCAGATCCTGTACCTGCTGGGCAGTGAGGGAATAGACACCGTCCTCGTCCGGCTCCAACCCCTGCTGGGACAGCCACTGGCGGGCCTGCTGGGCCAGCTCCGGGCAGCCTATGAGAACGTAGTCTGCCGGGTCGGAAGGCTCCTGCCTCTCTGTGCCGCCGGAGGCGAAGGTCAGACCGCCGTCAGAGGGGGTGACCTCATCGCTGAAAGTATCCTCGTCGGCGCCCGCGGAGTTGTTGGCGGAGGAATCCGGCAAAATACCGCTGAAGGGAGAGTCGCTGCCCTTCTCCACCTGATAGCGTACCAGATAGACGCCCAGCACCACCACAAGACACGCTGCCATGCCCATGACGGCCCGCAGCCACGGCGACCGCCGTCGATGCTGGGGCGTGGCGTGGACACGGTTCATGATATCCGGAAGCAGGTCATCCAGGACGGGATCGGTATCGGCCCGCAGGGCCTGCTCCATGGCCAGCAGCTGCCGGTAGTAGCTGCGGCAGCCGGGACAATCCCGCAGATGGGCGAGTACGGCGTCTTGTTCCGGGCCGACCAGCTCCCCGTCCAGCAGGGCCTCGATCTGTTCCTGATTGCAGTGCATACTCACCCCTCCTTTCCATTTGGTAAGACGGCAGCGTCGGGAAAGAAGTTCCCCTGCCGCAGTAGAATTTCACGCAGCTGGCGGCGGGCACGGCTGATGCGGGATTTCACCGTGCCGCTCTCCAGTGACAGGGCCTGTGCGATCTCGTCGTAGCTCATTTGCTGCACCACCCGCAGCAGCAGCACCTGCCGGTGTTCCGGTGACAGCTGATCCAGCGCCCTTTGCAGGGCCTCCTGCTGCTCCCGTTGCTCCGCCAGAAGCTCCGGCTGCTGGGGATCCGGCCGCTCCGGCGCCTCCTCCAGCGGGAGGTTCCCCAGATGGTGCTTTTCCCGGCGCAGGAAGTCGATGGCGGCATTGGTGGTAAGCCGGTACAGCCATGAGGAGAAGCGGCTGTCGCCCCGGAAAGCCGGCAGACCACGCCATGCCGCCAGAAAGGTGTCCTGCGTCACCTCACGGGCATCCTCGGCGCTGCCGCACATCCGCAGTGCCAGCCGGTACACCGGCCCTTCGTAGGCCACCACCAGCTGCTCGAAGGCGTCTGCGTCACCGTGTCTGGCACGGGCGATCCACTGCTGCTCGGTCATTTCAGGTCCCTCTTGATGCCGGCGGTGATGCGCTCCATATCCTCCAGCGTGTTCATCCGCACGATCTGTTCCTTATAGTAGTTGGCGTGGGGAACGCCCTTGAGATACCATGCATACTGCTTCCGGGCCTCCAGCATGGCGATGTGCTCCCCCTTGTCCTCGGCGGCCAGACGGATCTGCCGCACGGCCACATCGCAGCGCTCTGCCAGCGGCGGCAGCGGCGGGACGGGACGGCCCTCCAGCGCCGCCTGGGCCTGCTGAAAGATCCATGGGTTGCCAAAGCTGCCCCGGCCGATCATGGCGGCGTCAGCGCCGGTAAAGTGGAGGATGGCCACGGCATCCTCCGCCGAGAACACGTCGCCGTTGGCGATAACGGGGATGGACACCGCCTGCTTCACCTGACGGATGGTGACCCAGTCCGCCTGCCCGGCGTACATCTGGGCGCGGGTGCGGCCGTGAACGGCCACCGCCGACACCCCTGCCTGCTCCAGCATCCGGGCCAGCTCCACGGCATTGATGCTGCCCTTGTCCCAGCCCCGACGCATTTTCACCGTCACCGGCACCGGGCAGGCCTTCACCACCGCCTCAGCAATGCGTGCAGCCCGCTCCGGGTCCTTCATCAGGGCGGAGCCGTCACCGTTGGAGACCACTTTGCCCACGGGACAGCCCATGTTGATGTCGATGAAATCGGCGCCGGACAGCTCGGCGGCCATGCAGGCGGCTTCCGCCATGCAGGCGGCGTCGCTGC
>ERZ839947.1463-NODE-1463-length-21970-cov-6.473557_pt1 | contig 21970 bp, 13 predicted proteins | sample MGYA00519908_ERZ839947 | MGnify/ENA primary metagenome ERZ839947 (study PRJEB31850, sample SAMEA3708857) | human gut metagenome | biome: human gut; feature: human-associated habitat; material: faeces | place: China | collected 2014 ... | reverse complement strand
AGAACCAGTTGTTCGAATTTAATATGCGTATCAACAACCCCGCACTGACCGCACAAGTACTGGTATGCGTGGCACGCGCTTCCATGAAGCAACAACCGGGATGCTACACGATGGTAGAAGTTCCCGTTATCGACCTTCTCCCCGGCGACCGCGAAGAATGGATCGGACATTTGGTATAATATATTTTATATATAAAACAAAATTAAAATAGAGAAAGGTGTATCACCTTTCTCTATTTTTTTTATCTTTGTGAGCATACTACAAAAACACAATTATGAGAAAACTATTTATTCTCTGCGCATTTCTGTTACAATTTCTGTCGCCTGTCCACTCGCAACAAGCCACAACAGCCACCATAGAGCCCAATCTAAAGTACGGAAAACCTTCCAAAGAAGAACTATCTCTCACCTCCTATGCCCCCGACACCACCGCCACGGCTATTTATCTTTTCCATCAGGGACAAAGTGACTTCGTCTACCACGACGGTTTTCAACTGACTACCGAGCATTGGGTACGCATCAAAATCCTGAAACCGCAAGGAGTGTCATACGCCGACGTGTCCGTTCCCTACTACTCTCCCACCGATAGGGACGAAGGGCAGGAAAGAGCCAGCGACATAGAAGGCTGCTCCTACAATATGGAAAACGGGAAATGTATAAAAACGTCCATGAAGCGGGAATCCATCTCTTTCGAGCGGATCAACAACCTGTATAAAATGCTAAAATTCTCTCTGCCCGCTGTCAAAGAAGGCACTGTCATCGAATATCACTACAAACTCTACTCCGACTATTTTTCACACATCGACAACTGGATGATGCAGGAAGAACTCCCGATGCTCTACAACCAGTATAAGATCACCATCCCGCATGTGTTTATCTATAACATCGAATTGCGGGGAAAGGACTACATACAAGTGAAACAAAGAGACTCCTCCATCCATGCCACGGAACGTGAGGGAGGCAGTGTAGGCGGAGTCAGCAAAGACTTCACCGTTTCGGCACAGGAAACCACCTTTACCTCACGCAACCTTCCGGCTATCCGTCAGGACGAACCCTACTGCTGGTGCCCGGAAGACTACAAGGTGCAAGTCAGTTTCGACCTGCAAGGCACGCAATTTACCCCCAACGAATACAAGCCATACAGCCAGAAATGGGAAGATGTAGACAATCAGCTGTTGAAACCGGAAAATACACAGTTCGGCAAATACCTTTCCTTCACCAACCCATTCCGCCCGGAAACGAAACAGGCATACAACAGCGAAATGAGTTTCGAAGAGAAAATTATCTGCGCCTTTCAGATACTCAAAAAGAAAATGGCATGGAACGGACGCTATCAGCTCTACAGCAAGGAACTCGAAAAGGTGATCCCCAAAGGAAACGGCAGCAACGCCGACCTGAATTTCATCCTTATCAGCATTCTGAAAGACTTCGGGCTGGAAGCCTATCCGGTAGTTTTGAGCCGACGTTCGTCGGGCATGCTGCCTTACAACTTCCCTTCCCTGCAAAAACTGAATACGTTCATTGTCGCCATCTACGACATAAACAAACAGAAATACGTCTTTTTAGACGGCTCCATGGACGTGCCCGCTCTCAATATACTTCCACTCGAACTGTCTGTAAACAAAGCGCGTATCCTCTCCCCGAAAGTGAAAGAAGAAAAGAAATGGGTGAACGTAATGGCTCTTGCCGACAACAAAAGTTTTATGAAGATTGAGGCCCGCATGGAAGGAAACCAAGTGAAAGGACATCGCAGCACCATTCTCTACGGACAGGAAGCCGTAGAATATCAGGCAAACGAGAAGCATAAACAGGACAGCATCGTTTCGGCCCCCGAAAGCAATGCCAGCCAGAAAAACAAACTCACCGTCACCAACCTGAAAGTGAAAAAGCAGGAAAATGACTGGGCACTGATAGAAGAAGAATTCGACTTCGTCCTGCAAACCGACCAGACGGACAGCCACCTCTATATTAACCCGATGCTCTTTCCGCAACTAAAAAGCAATCCTTTTATCCAGACGGAACGAGTGCTTCCCATTGAATTTCCTTATCCGTACAAGTTTACAATGCTGACTACACTGACTCTCCCCGAAGGATACGAAGTGGAAGAAACGCCCCAGCCACAAGTCATCCGGACACAAGGAGACGGCTTGCAGTGCAAATATATGATTCAGAGACAGAGAAATACAATCTCACTTAATTATATTTTCTACTTGAAAGAACCTATATTCCTCACCGAACAATACAAACAACTGCAGGAACTATGGACCAAAGTGATCGAGAAAAACAACGCACTCATCGTGCTCAAGAAACTATAGAATCATCACAACTTAAAAACTCCAAAATCATGATGAAAACACTGTTAACCTTCGTTTTCTTACTACTGGGGTGGCAAAGCTCTGCCCAGCAAACAGACACAAACACCATCACCCCCAGCCTAAAATACGGCAAACCATCGGAGGAAGAGCTGAACATGACTGCGTATGCCCCGGACACAGCCGCCACAGCCGTAGTGCTCTATTCAAAGAATACCGCCCGCTACGACCTGATTAACAACGAATTCCGGCTTGTGTACACATACGAAACAAAAATCAAGATACTCAAATCCGAAGGTACGTCTTATGCCGACATCAACATTCCATTTTACTCCAACGCGAACAGTGGAATCATGAAGGAGAATGTCGGTCAGATTGACGCCTCGGCCTACAATATGGAAAATGGGAAAATAGTGCGTACCAAAATGAAACGTGACCTGATTTTCAATGAGCGACTCAACAAAACTTATGAACAGGTCAAATTTTCGATACCTGCCGTCCGCGAAGGAACCGTATTCGAATACAAATATCAGATCAATTCCGACTTTTATTACAGCATCAACCATTGGGAAGCTCAAAGAGATATCCCCGTACTCCTGGCACAATACGACATCACGATTCCGGAATATTTCGAATTCAACCTCGACATGAGAGGATCACATACCTTAAATCCGAAAGATCAGTCGGAAAGCATATCTTTCCACCTGCAATATCAGAATGGGCAGATCGAAAAAATCGATTGTACGGGACGCCATCTAAGTTTCACCGGCAAACAATTACCCGCTCTCCGCCCGGACAGCTACGTATGGTGTGCAGACGATTACAGGAGCGGCGTCAACTTCGAACTGCGGGGGATCAGCTTCCCCGGAGCACTCTACAAATCATTTGCGCACACCTGGACGGAAATTGACAAAATGCTGATGGAGGACGAAGATTTCGGTTCGCCACTCAAAATGCGCAACCCGTACCGGGACGAAATGGCGTCACTGGCTCTCGACAAGCTCTCCGACCGACAGGACAAGATTGCGGCCATCTACACGTTCCTCAAAAGCAAAATTTCGTGGAACGGGCAATACGCCCTCTACGGCAGCGAAGTGAAAAAGGCTGTCAAAAACGGCACAGGAAGCAATGCGGATATCAACTTTGCGTTAATGAGTATGTTGCGTGACGCTCAAATTCCCTGTTATCCGGTAGTCATGAGTCGTAAAAACCTGGGAATCCTTCCCCTTAGCCATCCTTCTATCCAGAAGCTCAATACCTTTATTGTCGGCATAGCCGACACCGACAGCACTTTTGTGTTCCTTGACGGTTCCGTGACCAACGGATTCATGAATATCCTGCCACCGGTATTGATGGTAAACCGCGCACGCCTCATCAATGGCATAGGCCAAGACAACTGGATAGACTTGAGCAAGCTCGGGAAAAACCAGATACGTTCATCCGTCAAAGCTCAAATTCATCCTGACGGAAAGATCACCGGCAACCGCCAATCGGGCTACGTCGGACAATATGCCTCCGGTTTCCGCAACCGTTACCATGCAGCCAAAGACAGCACGGAGTTTATCAACAAACTGGAAACGGAAGAAAACATCAAGATAACCAAGTTCACTACGGAAGGAGTGAACATCTTCTCACCCAAAGTGACGGAAAGTTTCGAGTTTGAGAAGCAGGCAACCGTAAACGATCATCTGATTTACGTCAACCCATTGATTTTCATGCATGTCAGCAAGTGTCCGTTTATCCAGGTAGAACGACGACTGCCACTGGAAATGCCTTACACCGAACAGCTCATGCTGGTGGTCAACCTGACACTTCCCGAAGGATATGCCGTAGACGAACTGCCACAGTCGATGAATCTGCAAACGGAAGACAGGCAAGGATTCTGCCGATACAACATCCAGCAAAAAAATAACACAATCACCGTCACTTACTCATTCGCTTTCAACAAACTACTTCATCTCATCGACGAATACAAAGGAGTGAAAGCGTTCTGGGAAATGATTGCCGAGAAAAACAACGAGATTTTAGTACTCAAGAAAATATAAACTTTACCTATTTATAAAATGATTCGCTCCAGCCACCCCATCCTGAAACAAAGGATATGCCGGGCATTCGGTCTGTCCTGTGCCATTCTTTACCTAAGTCTGCACATACAGCCGGCATGTGCACAGGATATTCTCAAGGATGCCAATTCCATCATCGTGGAAGCACGCACAGAGGTTCTCTGCAAATCCATGACTCAATCCATAGAAAAAGAAAGCCTGACAATCAGCGTCCTCAACCGCAAAGGATTGGAGGCAGCCCGTTTCTTCTGCGGATGTGACATGTTCCGTTCTTTGCAGAAATTCTCCGGAGAAATCCTCAATGCCACCGGACAAAGTGTACGTAAGATAAAGAAATCCGAACTACAGAAAAGTGAATACAGCTCTTCGCTTACCACGGACGATTATTTTTATTATTACGAATGTAATTATCCTTCTTTCCCTTTCACAGTGAAATACGAATGGGAAATGAAATGCAACAACGGACTGATCGGCTATCTCCCTTTTGTCCCGCAGGCAGAATTTAACCAGGGAGTGGAGAAAGCGACTTACCGGATCGAGCTGCCCGCAGGACAAGGATGCAGATACCGCGAACTGAACACGCAGGGAAAAGGAATCGAAGTGAAGGAGTCCACCGGAGCCGACGGGCAGCAAGTGATCGAAGCCACCGCTTCCAAGCTCTCTCCCATCATCAAAGAACCTTTCGGTCCGGATTTCGCCGAGCTATTTCCACGTGTCTACTTTGCTCCCTCCGCTTTCAAGTACGACAAGTCGGAAGGCGATATGAGCAGCTGGCAAAAGTACGGAGAATGGCAATACCAACTGCTCGACGGACGCGACCTGCTCACCGAACCTTTCCGCGCCAAGCTGCACGAACTGACAGCCAGCTGCACTACCGACCGGGACAAGGTGAAAGCAATCTATGATTATCTGGCCAAAACCACCCGTTACGTGAGCATCCAACTAGGCATCGGAGGTTTACAGCCCATTGCCGCCGCCGATGTTTGTCGCACGGGATTCGGCGACTGTAAAGGATTGTCCAATTACACCCGCGCCATGCTGAAAGAGTTGGGAATTGCTTCCACTTATACAGTCATCAGCACCACCAACGAGCGTTTGCTACCAGACTTCTCCAGTGCCAACCAGATGAATCACGTCATCCTGCAAGTTCCGCTTCCCCAAGATACGCTCTGGCTGGAATGTACAAATCCATCGCTTCCCTTCGGCTATGTCCACCAAGACATTGCGGGACACGATGCCTTACTCATCGAACCGACCGGCGGCCAGATGTATCGCCTGCCCACCTATCCCGACTCGCTGCACACACAGCACATCGTTGCCAACATCACCCTCTCCCCCACAGCCGAGGCACGGATAGAGGTGAACGAAATCTCCCGGATTTTCCAATATGAGAATGAAGCAGGCATCGTCTATCTGGAGCCCAACAAACAAAAAGACCGCATCCGTTCAAGCATCAACTTATCCCAAGCCGATATTCAGAACCTGCAAATCAGCGAGTGCAAGGAGGCCAATCCGTCTATCACCTTCGACTACACTGCCACCAGCAATCAATACGGGCATAAAACGGGCAACCGTCTGTTTATCCCCACCAATGTGTTCCGAAAAGAATTCAGTGTTCCTCCTGTGACGAAGCGCACCTATCCCATTTACATCAACTACGGATACACAGATGCCGACAGCATCCGCATCCAACTGCCGGAAGGATATGTAATCGAAGGACTTCCGAAACCGCTTGACGTGAAAAGCAAGTTCGGCAGTTTCCATTCCGGTATTCAGGTAAAAGATAAGGAAATCTACATCACTCACCGATTGTTTATGTGCAAAGGGGTTTACAGTCCGGATGAATATGCGGCATTCATTGATTTCCGCAAGCAAGTGGCAGGACAATATGGAGGAAAAATCATTTTAAAAAAAGAATAAGGAGGGAAACGCTTTACAGAAAATAAAGTATCTTTGCGACTCAACATTTTTTGTGACTTAACCATTCAAAAAAAGGAACATTGAAGAACAAACGATACAATCATATAGAAGAATGGGCAAATACCCTTAGTCACGGAGCAGGTATCCTGCTTGGAATCGTGGCCGGATATTTCCTATTGGAAAAGGCTTCCGAGAATATGGAACCGCAGTGGGCAGTTGCTTGTGTATCCGTCTATCTGGCGGGGATGCTTTCCTCTTATATCAGTTCTACGTGGTATCACGGCAGCCGTCCGGGAAAACTGAAAGAGTTGCTCCGCAAATTCGATCATGGAGCTATCTACCTGCACATCGCGGGTACCTACACTCCTTTCACGCTACTTGTCCTGCGGCATGCCGGAGGATGGGGATGGGGAATCTTCGCTTTCGTCTGGCTGTCGGCTATTGCCGGTTTCATTCTTAGCTTCAAAAAGCTAAAAGAACACAGCAACCTCGAAACGGCCTGTTATGTGGGTATGGGTGCGTGCATATTAGTGGCCATGAAACCTTTGCTGGATCATCTGGGAGAACTGGGAGCCACTACTGCTTTCTGGTGGCTGATCGGCGGTGGAGTCTCATACATCGTGGGAGCTGTCTTTTATTCATTGCGCAAACCGTATATGCATGCCACTTTCCATTTGTTTTGCCTGGGAGGCAGCATCGGACATATCATTGCAATCTGGCTGATTCTGTAAGGAATGGTAGGGACAAAAAAAAGGCTATCTATCCCAGACAGCCAATCTTTGTTAACCTTAAATCTAATACTATGAAAAACACAGTACAAAGATACGGACTTTTCGGTCATCTCCAAATTTTCAGGCCAAAGCAGCCCAACTTATAACACGGTTTAATAAAAAGCAGAGGTTCGTTAACGTTTAACGCAACAAAGTTAAAAATTAACGAATCGTTTATTAACTATTTAAACAATCAGATCACCTGAATTTAAAACGAACAAACAAACAGATTCACAAATTCGTTATATAGAAAAGAGGAACTTAAAACGAAAACGATTTAGAACGCAAATTTATGGATTGGGAAAATCACCTGATAAAACACCTGCAATGGTCGGACTCCATCATCAACCGGGAGGCAAAAGAACACGTAGCCCGTGAAATTGCCGCCACGGCAAAAGACGGGGATGTGATAGGAGCCGGCTCCGGCTCTACAGTCTACCTGACTCTGTTCGAACTCTCACGACGAATTTGTGAAGAGCATTTGCATATCGAAGTGATTCCCGCCTCACAAGAAATCTCGATGACCTGCATACAGCTAGGCATCCCCCAAACTACCCTCTGGAACAAACGCCCCGACTGGACATTCGACGGAGCGGACGAAGTAGATCCGCAACAGAACTTGATTAAGGGACGTGGCGGAGCGATGTTCAAAGAGAAACTACTGATTAGAAGCAGCCGCAAAACGTTCATCATCATCGACCCCAGTAAGCGTGTGAATCAGTTGGGAAGCAAATTCCCCATCCCTGTAGAGGTCTTTCCGGACTCACTGACTTATGTAGAGCATGAGTTGCAGCGACTGGGTGCCTCGGAGATTGTTCTTCGTCCCGCTCGTGGCAAAGACGGACCTATCTTTACAGAAAACGGCAACTTTATCCTCGACACCCGTTTCAACTACATCGACTCTTCGCTCGAAGAACAACTGAAGGCAATCACCGGTGTTATAGAGAGCGGACTTTTCATAGGTTATGACATCAAAGTGATCGTGGCGGAATAAAATAACACAAGCTGAAAATCCCATTTTGCAGAGACATAAATTTGATTTGTTCTAATGCAAATTAAATAGTATGGCTTTACCTTTATTTTAGTTAGTAGAACTAGGTTATCTGACACCCGGGTCTCAGACATACCGACACCCGGGTGTTGGGTATGCTGACACCCGGGTGTCAGGCATCATGAGACCCGGGTGTCAGACAACTTATACTTGCAGTCTTTTGCATTCTTCTTTACTATCACTCATAATTTCAATCACTATTAGATTGTAACATTTAACTCATACCTCCAAAACACGAATATTAAAAACGCCTAGATAAAGAAAAACACCGGGAAATTTATTAAAAATTTGGGTAGAATATTAATCCCTTCTCAAAAATCAATGAGAAGCAAAGACCACTAAATTGATAAAGGAAGTTTCAATAAAAGAAACTGGAAGAATAGGTTAATTTTTAAAATCCGAAACAAAAACATTGAAAAACAACAAGATAGGAGAAAAAAAGCAGACGGAAAGGAGGAAAGAAAAATCAATAAGTCTTAGCAGAACTTGGTACATTCGTGATTGTAAACTTACCGTCAATATCAGTGATAGTACCAAGGGTAGTGCCATTCACCAATATTGAAGCACCTACGACAGGTTGCCCATCTTCTTCAGAGGTAACCAAACCGGTAACTCTGGATGTTTGCGCTGTCACTAGACCTATACCTATAAAAAGGAAGGTCATTAAGAACATCAATTTTCTTTTCATAAATTCTCTCTTAAATTTAACCTATAAACAGATTTTTTGTCTCTAACAGGTTGCAAAGATAACACGAATTATGACAAATCGAAAAAAGTGTTACGTATTTAACTAAAAAGTATCGTTTTGAAAGCAATATCTTTCCAAAAAATAATAGACTAAAACAACACCCTTCCAATTTAGCATCTTTTAAAAGATAATTCCTATCATAAAGAAAGCATCAAAATCAGGCTTTTCAAGAAAAAGAGGACATTATTATCTCCAAAAGGCTATCTTTTTATCATTTTACACCTTCAAAAGGGTTAAAGAACTATTAACAATGATAAAGGCAGAAACTTCTACATACCAAGTTCTGCTAAAACTTTGCGCGTTTCTTATGTAGGAATGATTTCGCAGGACGTTTCCATCAAACCGGGAGTGATAAAAGTAGTATTGAAAAGCGACGCGAAGGCACTGGATGAGGTTGTGGTGACAGCCATGGGTATCTCACGCGAGAAAAAAGCACTGGGTTACGCCGTTCAGGACGTAAAATCAGATCAACTGACGCAAGCTGCCAACTCTAATCTGGCGGGAGCATTGCAAGGTAAAGTGTCCGGTCTGGACGTGAAGCCTTCAAGTGGTATGCCGGGAGCTTCTTCACAGATCACCATCCGTGGTGCACGTTCTTTCTCGGGTGACAACACTCCACTTTACGTTATCGACGGAATGCCGGTGACCAGTACTCCTGACGTTAGCACAGACATTCAGAACAATGGTAGTGTGAGCGGAGCGGACTTCGCCAACCGTGCAGTGGATATCGACCCTAATGATATTGAAAGTATCAACATTTTGAAAGGTCAGGCTGCTTCTGCGCTTTATGGTATCCGCGCTTCCAATGGTGTGATTATCATCACGACCAAAAGCGGTAAAGGACTAGAAAAAGGCAAACCGCAGGTTAGCTTCTCTTCCAATGTCAGCTTCGATGTAGTCGGTCGTCTGCCGGAGTTTCAGAAAACATACGCACAAGGTTCGGGTGGAGTATTCAGTACCACTTCAGGAACTTCTTGGGGACCTAAAATTTCGGAACTTCCCAACGATCCAACGTATGGTGGTAACACGGACAACAAATACACTCAACAGTTCGGTAAGCAACAGGGAAAATATTATGTTCCCCAACGTGCGTCAGCCGGTCTTGACCCATGGGCCACTCCACAGGCATACGACAATGCCAAGGATTTCTTCGACACAGGAATTACCTGGAGCAACTCACTGAATGTTGCGCAGATGCTCGACAAAAGCTCCTATTCTATCTCATTGGGAAACACGCATCAAGACGGTATTATCTCAAGCACTGGTATGGATAGATATAATGTAAAGGTAAGTGCCGATACCAAACTGACTAGTAACTGGAGTTCCGGATTTACAGCTAATTACATCACCACTTCTATCGATAAAGCGGTGACTTCCGGTAACGGTCTATTGAGAACCGTTTATGCAGCTCCTCCCAGCTATGATCTGGCTGGAATTCCAAGCCATGTGGACGGTAACAAATACGCACAAAATTCGTTCCGTGGCGGCTTTGACAATGCTTACTGGGCCATGGAAAACAATGAATTCACGGAAGAGACCAACCGTTTCTTCGGGAATGTGTATGCAAGCTATCAGACTGATTTCGGCACAACGAACCACAAGTTGAACGCGAAATACATGGTTGGTGTGGATGCTTACACCACTCACTACGTAGATAGCTACGGATACGGAAGCAACACCGGTGGCGGTCGCGGACAAATCGAGAACTACGGCTGGACAAACGCTACCTACAACTCATTGCTGACCATCAACTACGACTGGCGCATCAATGAAGACTGGGGACTGAATGCGGTAGTGGGTAACGAAATTATCCAAAGCAACAGAAAGAAGTATTATGAATATGGTACAAACTACAACTTCGCAGGATGGAACCACATCAACAACGCTACTACTCAACTGACAGAAGAAGAAAGATGGAAAAACCGTACGGTAGGATTCTTTGGTAACATTTCGGCTTCTTACAGAAATATGCTTTATCTGACCCTCACCGGACGTCAGGACTACGTATCTAATATGCCACGTAAGAACCGCTCATTCTTCTATCCTTCTATTTCTGCAGGTTTTATCCTGACGGAACTGGAAGCATTGAAAAACAATGTGGTTAATCATGCTAAATTGAGAGTATCGTATGCGGAAGTAGGACAGGCAGGAGATTTCCTCGAGAACTACTACTCGACTCCAAATTATGGAGGTGGATTCTATATCTTGACTCCGATCATGTATCCGATGAAAGGCACTACCGCCTATACTCCGTACCACACTATTTTCGATCCGAAACTGAAACCGCAGAATACACGCTCATACGAAGTGGGTGCTGACGTAAACTTCCTCGATAACTTAATCACATTCAGTTATACGTACTCACGCCAGAACGTTAAAGACCAGATTTTTGAAGTGCCTTTGGCTTCTTCTACCGGTGCCAGCAAACTGCTCACCAACGGTGGTAAGATTCATACCAACACGCACGAATTCACTCTCGGCTTCAACCCAATCCGGACGAAGAATATCAACTGGGATTTTGCATTCAACTGGACGAAGATCGACAACTACGTAGATGAACTGGCACCGGGTGTGGAGAATATCTCTCTGGGTGGTTACGTAACTCCGCAGGTACGTGCTTCAGCAGGTGAGAAATTTCCTGTCATCTATGGTGTAGGTTTCAAGAGAGATGAGAACGGTAATCGTCTGGTAGATGAAAACGGTTTGCCTATCGCTGGTGAAGCACAGGTTATCGGTAAAGTTTCTCCAGACTTCCTGATGGGCTTCAACACCACATTACGCTTATGGAAGTGTACAATCAGCGCAGTGCTCGATTGGAAACAGGGTGGTCAGATGTATAGTAGAACAACCGGACTGGCAGACTACTACGGTGTCAGCAAGAGAACGGAAAATCGTGAAGGTACCATCATCTTCGACGGATACAAAACCGACGGAACTAAAAACAATATCGCCATCACAGGTGCAAACGCACAACAGGTATATTACAGCCGTCTGAACGATATCGACGAATCTTCTGTATATGACAACTCTTTCATCAAACTGCGTGAAGTGGCTGTCAACTACAAAATTCTTCAAAAGCGTTCAATTGAACTTTCTGTGAACGCATTTGCCAGAAACATCCTGATCTGGGCGCAATTGCCTGACCTCGATCCGGAAGCCAGTCAGGGTAATAACAACATGGCAGGGGCATTTGAAGATTATTCAATGCCGCAAACAGCTAGTTTCGGCCTTGGTTTCAACATTAAATTTTAATCTGCAAGACAATGAAAAAATATAAATCAATAGGAAAATTGCTGGCAGTTTCTTTCTTGACTGCTGCCATTGCTTCTGCTTGTACGGAAGATGCAATGGATAAAATCAATGAGAACCCTAACAATCCGCTGGATGCGCCCGCCAAGTTTTTGATTACGGACTTAGGTGTAAACACAGGATTCAGTACTGTGGGAGGGGATTTCTCGCTCTACTCTTCTGTTTACATAGAACATGAAACGGGTATATCCAACCAGCTTTACCGCGCGGAAGTACGCAGTGGAGAGCCTACAACGGCTACTACTTATAATAACGCATGGATTAACGTATATGCAAATATAAAGAACGCTAAAATCGTTATCAAGAAGTGCGAAGAAGATCCCTCGGAAAAAGGAAATGTAGTGACGGAAGCAATTGCAAAAATCCTGCTCGCCTACAACGGAGCAGTGGCAGCCGATGTGTTCGGAAACACGCCGTACAGCCAGACGGGTATCCTCAATCCGGACGGTACACCGATGTATATGCAGCCTAAAATAGATACCCAGGAAAGTATCTATCAGGAAGTGATGCAGAACTTGGATGATGCTATCACTCTACTGAATAACGGTACTGCCAAAGATACGGGCTTATCCGGTGCTGTCGGTTCTAAAGACTTGATCTATGGTTCGAACACCAGTACACAGGCAAGTATGTGGCTCAAAACGGCCTATGCGTTAAAAGCACGTTATACCATGCGTCTGCTCAACAAAAGTGCCAATAAGACAACAGATCTTCAGAATATCCTTACTTATGTGAGCAAATCATTCGCTGACGCAAGTGAAGAATGTAAGTTGGCTATTTATGATGCTGATGCACAACTAAATCCGCTTTGGGCATTCAGCTACAGTCGTAATAGCTTGGGAGCCAGTGCAAGTCTGATTGAAAAATTCGTTGAACGCAATGACCCCAGAGCACCGCAAGCATTTCTGGAACCCGATCCTAGTGGAGACTTCCCTGCCGGTTACGCAAGCGGTACGCAAGCTACGAACATCGCAGACATCAAAGCGGCTCCTAATGGAACTCCGCAAGAGTTGCAAAACAATTATGGTATGTCGATGATATCATGGGCAATGTCGGCCCCTACCCTTTTAATCAGTTACCACGAAGTGAAATTCCTTGAAGCAGAAGCATTATGCCGCTTGGGAGGCAGACTGGGCGAAGCTAAAAGTGCCTTGAAAGCTGCTATCACTGCCGGATTCGAGAATCTGGAAAACTCAATTATAGATGCCGCTGATACTTGGGTAGCTGATGGTGACAGCGATTTGGGTGCAGATGTGGCAGAAGCATATTTCACGGATGAAGTGGAACCTTTGTTCGATGCTAATCCTCTGCAAGAGACAATGATACAGAAGTATCTTGCTTTCTTCGGCGCATCCGGCGAATCACTGGAAGCCTATAATGACTACCGCCGTCTGAAAGGTGCAGGAGAAAACTTCATTGTACTGAAAAACCCGCAGAACAGCAGTAAATTCCCATTGCGCTTCGGTTATGGAGCAGACGATGTATTGGCAAATCCTGAAGTGAAAGCTGCTTTCGGTGATGGACAGTACGTATATAGCGAGGCCGTATGGTGGGCTGGCGGAAACAAATAATGAACTTAAAATCTCTCAAAGGAGAGACTTTACATAGAGTCGTTTCTGTACTCTAACAAATTAACAGAGACGAACAAAAATAGGCCAACCGTGAGGTTCGCCTATTTTATTTTATCCAAATGCATTAGATGAAGTTAGAGTAATACCATTTTCCTACCCAATCATACTTCTTTTCCATGCTTTTACGTCTTTAACGCTTAAGCACTTTTTTGGTAAATTAAAAAAATCTCGTAAGAATCAATCTTACCACTGCAAATCGGGTAAATATTTACTCAACGTAGTGCGGAGAATACCCAAGGTGATAGGTTTCACCAATACTTCAGTTGCTCCTGCATTCATTGCATTTTCCTTATCCGAGCTAAAAGCATAAACCGTCTGCATGATAATAGGAATTTCTGTGTTAGATTCACGAATTATCTTCGTTGCTTCCAATCCGTTCATCACCGGCATCTTAATATCCATTAGCATTGCTTTGGCTCTTTGCTGGTGTTGCTGAAACAACTCCACCATTTCCTGGCCATTTTTAGCCCACTCGATATCACACTTTTTGCCTATGATAGCCTTGATTAATTTAAAGCTGCTGTCATCGTCTTCAGCTACCAAAATTAAAGGTCTGAATTCATTCATTTGTTCGCTTTCCATATCGCTTATATATTGTTTTTTTATCTGTTTTTTTAGAGCTATCTTCCTTTTCAGCCCGCAAGGTATAAAAAATATTCATATATTTCGCTATCTTTGCGCCTCAATTTAAAAGAATAGTATGATTTCTGTTGACGGACTAGCCGTAGAGTTTGGCGGCACTGCTTTATTTAGTGATATTTCTTTCGTAATTAATGAAAAAGACCGCATCGCTCTGATGGGCAAAAACGGGGCTGGAAAAAGTACGCTGCTGAAGATTTTGGCAGGCGCACGGCAACCGACACGTGGAAAAGTTTCCGCACCCAAAGATTGCGTAGTAGCATACCTGCCTCAACATCTGATGACGGAAGACGGAAGAACAGTGTTTGACGAAACGGCACAGGCTTTTTCACATCTTCATGAGATGGAAGCGCAGATCGAAAAGTTGAACAAGGAGCTTGAAACACGGACGGACTACGAGAGCGACAGTTACATGGCGCTGATCGAGGAAGTGTCCAGTTTGAGCGAGAAGTTTTATTCAATCGATGCTACTAATTATGAAGAGGATGTGGAAAAGGCATTGCTTGGATTAGGATTCACCCGAGGAGATTTCCAACGCCAGACGAGTGATTTCAGCGGTGGATGGCGAATGCGTATCGAACTCGCCAAATTGCTGTTGCAGAAACCGGATGTGCTCTTGCTCGATGAGCCGACGAATCATCTGGATATCGAATCTATTCAATGGCTGGAGGATTTTCTTATTAATAATGGAAAAGCGGTCATTGTAATTAGTCACGACCGTAAATTCGTGGATAATATTACAACACGCACCATCGAAGTGACGATGGGACGTATCTATGATTACAAGGTAAATTACTCGCAATATTTGCAGCTGCGCAAGGACCGCCGCGAACAGCAACAGAAGGCTTATGACGAGCAGCAGAAGTTTATTGCTGAAACGAAGGAGTTTATCGAACGGTTCAAGGGGACTTATTCAAAGACGTTGCAGGTGCAGAGCCGCGTCAAAATGCTGGAAAAGCTGGAATTGCTCGAAGTGGACGAGGAGGATACTTCTGCATTGCGACTGAAATTCCCGCCTTCGCCCCGTTCGGGCAGTTACCCGGTCATCATGGAGGGTGTTGGAAAGACATACGGAGACAAAGTGGTATTCCGCAATGCAAATCTGACGATTGAGCGTGGTGATAAGGTAGCTTTCGTTGGTAAGAACGGTGAAGGTAAGTCTACGCTCGTGAAGTGTATCATGAAGGAGATTGAGCATGACGGTACATTGACTCTCGGACATAATGTGCAAATCGGATATTTCGCTCAAAATCAGGCTTCGCTGATGGATGAAAACCTGACGGTTTTCCAAACGATTGACGATGTAGCCAAAGGGGATATCCGGAACAAGATTCGTGATTTGCTGGGGGCGTTTATGTTTGGCGGTCCCGAGGAATCGATGAAAAAGGTCAAAGTGCTTTCGGGTGGAGAGCGTACCCGTCTGGCTATGATTAAATTATTGCTGGAACCTGTCAACCTCCTGATTTTGGATGAGCCGACGAATCATCTGGACATGAAAACGAAAGATATTCTAAAACAGGCATTGCTGGATTTTGATGGTACGCTGATCGTCGTTTCACACGACCGTGACTTCCTTGACGGGCTGGTTACCAAGGTGTATGAGTTCGGTAATCAAAAGGTGACGGAACATCTTTGCGGTATCTATGAGTTCCTCGAAAAGAAGAAAATGGATTCGTTGCAAGAACTGGAAAAGAAATAATAAATAATAAAAAGAGGGTATCGGCTACAGGCGAAATAAAAGTATTTGTATATTTGCATTTTGAAGCTCTGAAAAGCGGATAACCTCTAAAAGAAAGGATGAAAGGGAAGAAACGAATTATAGTAACTCTGCTGTTTTTTATCAACATTATTATGTTGGTGGCAGCGGTTATTCCCCATCATCATCACCCCAACGGAATGATTTGCATGAAGCAGGACTTGCCTGTAGAACAGCAATGTCCCACGCATCATCATCACCCGGGAAACGACTCATGTTGCAGCAGCGAATGTATGACTCGTTTCTACTCTCCCACTCCATCCATACATACGGATAGCGGACCGGATTACGTATTCATCGCTACCTTATTCACGGATGTAATCATCGAACATTTATTACGACCGCAAGAGAAACGGATTAAAAACTATTACGTTTACCGAGACTCCCTGCATGGTACGGATACTCATCGTACCACTTCTCTTCGTGCCCCTCCCTACTCTGTTTTTGCGTAAAAGCGTAAATGCAAATTAGTTGCATCTGCGCTACCTTATCTTTGTAGCGTAAAAAGAAAACAGTAAAATTTAGTAGGAAAATATCATTATGAAAAAACTTATTTTCGTGGGAATCCTGGGCTTATTCGTGCTGGGATCCTGTAATAATAGTACCGTCACACACACACACGATGAACACGATCATGCCGCGGAAGGACATAATCACGAGGCAGAAGGACCCGATCATTCCCATGAAGGCGAATGTAGCGGAGAACACAATCATGAAGCAGCCGATGAATACAACGAAGCTGCCGAAGCCCACAGTGATGAAATCATTCTTCCGAAAGCGAAAGCTGAAGCAGCCGGTGTAAAGGTGAGCGTTATTGAACCTGCACCTTTCCAGCAAGTGATTAAAACCAGCGGACAGGTGCTGGCTGCTCAAGGGGATGAATCGGTTGCCGTAGCTACAGTAGCCGGCGTGGTATCTTTCCGTGGAAAAGTAACGGAAGGAATGAGCGTCGGCAGCGGCACTCCGCTAGTCACTATTTCTTCAAAGAATATCGCCGATGGTGATCCGGTGCAACGTGCCCGCATTGCCTACGAGGTATCCAAGAAGGAATACGAACGTATGAAGGAGCTTGTTAAAAACAAGATCGTATCCGACAAGGATTTTGCACAAGCGGAGCAAAGTTACGAAAACGCCCGTCTTAGTTACGAAGCTCTTTCCAAGAATCATTCGGCTATCGGACAAAGCATTACGGCTCCTATTGCCGGATATGTGAAAAGTATTCTCGTGAAAGAAGGTGACTATGTGACAATCGGACAACCGCTGGTAAGCGTGACGCAGAACCGTCGTCTTTTCCTCCGTGCCGAAGTGTCGGAAAAGTATTACCCGTATCTCCGCACCATCAGTTCCGCCAATTTCCAGACTCCTTATAATAATCAGGTGTACGAGTTGAAAGCATTGAACGGTAAACTTCTCTCTTTCGGAAAAGCTGCCGGAGACAATTCTTTTTATGTGCCTGTCACTTTTGAGTTCGACAATAAAGGGGAAGTGATTCCCGGCTCATTCGTAGAGGTATTCCTGCTTTCTTCAGCAATGGAAAACGTGATTTCTCTTCCGCGCACCGCGCTGACAGAGGAACAAGGCATATTCTTCATATATCTGCAACTGGACGAAGAGGATTATAAAAAACAGGAAGTAACGATAGGAGCCGACAACGGCAAAAGCGTTCAAATCCTGACTGGTGTAAAGGCTGGCGACCGTGTAGTGACCGAGGGTGCTTATCAGGTTCGACTGGCAAGCGCAAGCAATGCAATCCCGGCACACAGCCACGAACACTAAAGAGACTAGGCGTCGCAACCGTTTTTTTGTGCGGCGCATCTATCAAGTTATTTATAACTCTCAATTAATGAAATATCATGCTTAATAAAATTATACATTACTCCCTACACAACCGGTTGGTTGTAGTTTGTGCGGCCATCCTCCTGCTTATTGCGGGAACGTACACCGCCATGCATACGGAAGTAGACGTATTCCCCGACCTAAATGCACCTACGGTAGTAATCATGACCGAGGCGAACGGTATGGCTGCGGAAGAAGTTGAACAGCTCGTTACTTTTCCTGTTGAAACTGCCGTAAACGGAGCTACGGGTGTGCGCCGTGTCCGCTCTTCCTCCACTAACGGATTTTCCGTTGTTTGGGTAGAATTTGATTGGGGAACGGATATTTATCTCGCTCGTCAGATTGTTAGTGAGAAATTAGCGGTGGTCAGCGAATCACTGCCGGTCAATGTCGGCAAACCGACTCTTGGACCACAGTCTTCTATCCTAGGCGAAATGCTCATCGTCGGTCTGACTGCCGACTCCACTTCCATGCTCGATCTTCGCACGATTGCGGACTGGACCATCCGTCCACGCCTGCTGTCTACCGGAGGAGTGGCACAAGTGGCTGTGCTCGGAGGAGATATCAAAGAATATCAGATTCAGCTAGATCCCGAACGGATGCGTCATTACGGCATCTCGATGGGAGAAGTGATGGCTGTAACACAGGATATGAACCTAAATGCCAATGGAGGTGTGCTCTATGAATTCGGAAATGAATATATTGTACGTGGCGTACTCTCCACTTCGAAAACAGAGCAACTTGGCAAAGCGGTAGTAAAGACAGTGAATAACTTCCCTGTCACGCTGGAAGATATTGCAAACGTAACCATCGGCCCGAAGGCTCCGAAGCTGGGTACTGCTTCAGAACGCGGTAAATCTGCCGTCCTGATGACTGTTACCAAGCAACCGGCTACCAGCACACTGGAACTGACGGACAAACTGGGAGCATCTCTGAAAGACCTCCAGAAAAATCTGCCACCGGACGTAAAAGTTTCAACGGACATATTCCGCCAAAGCCGCTTCATCGAAAGCTCCATCGGCAATGTGAAGAAATCACTCTTTGAAGGAGGTATTTTCGTTGTCATCGTGCTTTTCCTGTTCCTGGCAAATGTACGTACTACGCTGATCTCATTGGTGACACTACCACTTTCCCTGCTCGTTTCGATCCTGACTTTACACTACATGGGGCTGACAATCAACACCATGAGTCTTGGAGGTATGGCGATAGCTATCGGTTCATTGGTAGACGACGCCATTGTCGATGTGGAAAACGTATATAAACGACTGCGGGAGAACCGCCTGAAAGCGGAAGCAGAAAGACTAAGTACGCTCGAAGTGGTATTCAATGCGTCGAAAGAGGTGCGCATGCCTATCCTTAATTCAACGTTGATTATCGTAGTCAGTTTTGTTCCATTATTTTTCTTGAGCGGCATGGAAGGCAGAATGTTGGTTCCACTAGGTGTTGCTTTTATCGTGGCCCTGTTTGCGTCTACGATAGTTGCACTGACACTGACTCCGGTGCTCTGCTCTTATCTATTAGGAAGCAATAAGACGAACAAGGAACTGAAAGAAGCTCCTGTTGCCCGCTGGATGAAAGGGATTTATGAAAAAGCACTGACTTGGGTATTGGCACATAAACGTGTGACTCTCGGAAGTACAATCGGACTTTTTGTAGTTGCCCTCGGAGTGTTTTTCACACTTGGACGCAGCTTCCTTCCTTCGTTCAATGAAGGATCGTTCACTATCAATATCAGTTCTCTGCCGGGTATTTCGCTGGAAGAAAGCAACAAAATGGGACATCGTGCCGAAGAGTTATTAATGACGATTCCCGAAATACAAACGGTAGCCCGGAAAACGGGACGTGCTGAATTGGATGAACATGCGTTAGGAGTCAATGTTTCTGAAATAGAAGCTCCGTTCGAATTGAAAGATCGCTCGCGCAGTGAACTGGTAGCTGATGTACGTGAAAAATTAGGTACGATCACCGGAGCAAACATAGAAATCGGACAACCGATCAGCCACCGTATCGACGCAATGCTGTCGGGTACGAAAGCGAATATTGCTATCAAATTATTCGGTGATGACCTGAATAAAATGTTTTCACTCGGTAATCAGATCAAAGGAGCGATCAGTGACATTCCCGGTGTTGCCGACCTGAACGTGGAACAACAGATTGAACGTCCGCAGCTGAAAATACAGCCTAAACGGGAAATGCTGGCTAAGTTCGGTATTACCCTGCCGGAATTTTCGGAATATGTGAATGTAGCTTTGGCTGGAAAAGTGATCTCACAAGTGTATGAACAGGGCAAGAGTTTTGACCTGATCGTAAAAGTGAAGGATGATGCCCGGGATGAAATAGAGAAAATCCGTAACCTGATGGTAGACACGAACGACGGCCGCAAAGTTCCTTTGAGCTATGTAGCGGAAGTGGTATCAGCCATGGGTCCGAATACGATCAACCGCGAGAATGTGAAACGTAAAATTGTCATTTCCGCCAATGTGGCCGATCGTGATTTGCGCAGTGTTGTGAATGATATTCAGAAACGTATCGACACATCGGTACAATTACCCGAAGGTTATCATATCGAGTATGGTGGACAGTTTGAAAGCGAGCAGGCTGCCAGCCGGACGTTAGCGTTGACTTCATTTATCAGTATCGTGGTTATCTTCCTGTTGTTGTATAATGAGTTCCGCAGCGTGAAAGAATCCGGGGTTATCTTGCTGAATCTTCCGCTGGCATTGATCGGTGGTGTCTTTGCCTTGGTGATTACAACAGGGGAAGTCAGCATTCCGGCTATCATCGGTTTCATCTCTTTATTCGGTATTGCAACCCGTAACGGTATGCTGTTAATCAGTCACTACAACCATTTGCAACAGGTAGAGGGTTTGAATGTGTACGACAGTGTAATTCAAGGCTCTCTCGACCGTCTGAATCCGATTTTGATGACGGCATTGTCTTCTGCACTGGCACTGATTCCATTGGCACTTGCCGGTGATTTGCCCGGTAACGAAATCCAGAGTCCGATGGCTAAAGTGATTTTAGGAGGATTATTAACGTCTACTTTCCTGAACGGTTTTATAGTTCCGATTGTTTATCTGATGATGCACCGGAAAAAGGTTCAGGAAAGCTTGTAACAAATAAAGAAAATCAGAATGAAACAAATCATAATCATAAGCACTGCACTTCTGTTCTTAGCCATAGGCGGAGTGCAAGCCCAAAACGGAATTGACCAGGTATTGAAGAATATCGAAACGAACAATAGGGAGTTGCAGGCAAACGAGCAACTGATTACTTCGCAGAAGCTGGAAGCCAAAACGGATAATAACTTGCCTGACCCTACTCTTTCTTATGCGCATCTATGGGGAGCGAAAGATAAAAACGAAACAATCGGTGAACTGGTTGTTTCACAAAGCTTTGATTTCCCCAGTCTATATGCTACACGTAACAAGTTGAACCGTCTGAAGGCAGGAGCTTTTGACAGCCAAGCGGATGTTTTTCGTCAGGAGAAGCTGTTACAGGCAAAAGAACTCTGCCTGGATATTATTATGCTCCGTCAGCAAAAGCATATTTTAGAGGAACGTCTCCGCAATGCGGAAGAGCTTGCTAAAATGTATGCCAAGCGTCTCCAAACAGGAGATGCAAATGCGCTCGAAACCAATAAAATCAACTTGGAACTACTGAATGTCAAAACGGAAGCGTCTCTGAACGAGACGGCACTCCGCAATAAGCAGCAGGAGTTGAATACACTGAATGGTAATATTCCGGTGGTCTTCGAAGAGAACCAATACCCGACTATACCGCTCCCGAGCGATTACCAAATGTTGAAATCGGAAGTCATGGCAACGGACCGTACTCTAATGGCACTAGGCAACGAGAGTCTCGTTGCACGTAAACAAATCGCTGTCAATAAATCCCAGTGGCTGCCGAAGCTGGAACTCGGCTACCGTCGGAATA
>ERZ839947.1462-NODE-1462-length-21975-cov-3.585173_pt1 | contig 21975 bp, 20 predicted proteins | sample MGYA00519908_ERZ839947 | MGnify/ENA primary metagenome ERZ839947 (study PRJEB31850, sample SAMEA3708857) | human gut metagenome | biome: human gut; feature: human-associated habitat; material: faeces | place: China | collected 2014 ... | reverse complement strand
TTCTTCTCCTGGTGGTTGGCAGTGACGTTGGGAGAGGGCACCAGGATGGAGGGCTTGGCAATGGCGGTCAGCTCAGAGATGGTGGACGCCCCCGCCCGGCACAGCACCACATCGGCGGCGGCCATGACCAGAGGCATATCATAGATATACTCCCGGAGCTCCACCCCGTTGTCCCCCAGCTTCAGCCCCCGGCGGAGCAGTTCCTCCTGCATCCAGGCAAAATCCCGGCCTGCCCCGTGAATGTGGCGGCAGGGAGCTCCCTCGTAGCACTCCTTGGCGATGAAGTCCACCATACGGCGGTTCATGGCCTCCGCCCCCAAAGATCCCCAGTAGGACAGGAGCAGGGGCCGGTCATCGGTGAAGCCCAGCTTCTCCCGGGCCTCCTGCCGGGTATAGCGGAAGAAGTCCCCCCGCACCGGGGTGCCCGTGACTACTACCTTTTCCGGGTGGTCGTAGTGGGACCGGCTCTCCTCAAAGCCCACCATCACGCAGTCCACCACCTTGGACAGGGCCTTGGTGGTCAGACCGGGAACGGCGTTTGACTCGTGGACCGCCGTGGGGATATGCCGCCGGGCGGCCTCCTTCACTACGGGGTAGGAGGCGTAGCCCCCGGTGCCCACCACCAGATCCGGCTGAAATTCGTCCAGGATGCGGGCCGCCTGCTGCTTGGATCGGACCATGTTCCGCACCGTGCCCAGGTTGTGGGCGATATCCGCCGGCGCGAAGGAGCGGTGAAAATTGGTGATGGTCACCGAGCGGATCTCATAGCCCTCTTTGGGGACCAGGTGGTTTTCCATCCCGCCATCCGCTCCCACGAACAGGACCTTGCAGTCCGGATTCCGCTCCTGGAAGATCCGGGCCAGCGCCACCGCGGGATTCACGTGTCCCGCGGTCCCGCCGCAGGTAAATAGGATATTCAAGTCGACCACCTCAGGTAGTATTTTTTATGATAACAACTCTTTGTATTCAAGTTCTTCCATCAATCGTGCTTGGGAGGCGGGATCTGCCGGGAGATGCTCAGCACCATCCCCATCTCGCCCAGCTGGATCATCAGGGCGGTCCCGCCGTAGCTGAAGAACGGGAGAGAAATGCCCGTGTTGGGGATCAGGTTGGTGACCACACCGATGTTCAAAAACACCTGCACCGCCAGCAGGGTGATGATCCCCACGATGGTGAGGGCCCCGAATTTATCCCGGGCGTTGAGGGCCAGCCAGTACCCCCGCAGGATCAGCAGGGCAAACAGGACCAGCACCACCAGCCCGCCCACAAAGCCCAGCTCCTCCACCACGATGGGGAACACAAAATCGTTCTCCGGCTCCGGGATATACAGCATCTTCTGGATGCTGTTCCCCAGCCCCCGGCCCAGCATCCCGCCGGAGCCGATGGCAATGAGGGACTGCACCGTCTGATAGCCCAGGCCCTGCCGCTGGCTCCAGGGGTCCAGCCACAGGTTGATGCGGTTGGTCATATAGGGGGTCAGGGTGATGACGATCCACAACAGGCCGCCCACACCGGTGATCCCGGCCACGAACCAGCCCCAGTGGATCCCGGCGGCAAACAGCACCGACGCCCCCCCGGCCAGCACCAGGATGGTGCCCGACATATGGGGCTGCTTCAGCATCAGGGCGGCCACCAGCAGCAGAATGGCTCCATAGGGCACCAGCTCCAGAAATCCGACGCGCTCCAGGCGGTTGAGCATCCGCCCGGTAAAGGTCCGGTTTTTATAGCGCTTGCGCTTCTCCGTGTCCCGCTTGCTCAGCCGGGCGGCAAAAAAGAGGATGACCGCAATCTTGGCAAACTCCGAGGGCTGGAACTCGATCCCCAGCTTCAGCCACCGCCGGGCCTGGTTGTGGGTCACTCCCAATGGGGTAAACACCAGGACCAGAAGGACGATAGAGCCAATCAGGGCGGGCATGGACATCCAGCGAAAAGTCTGATAGTTGATCTTGGAGACCACGAACATCCCCACCACGCCCACCGCCCCGAACAATGCCTGGCGGGAGATATACACCAGCGGGTCCCCGTCCGTATAGTAGGCGGTGGCGTAAGAGGCGGAGAACATCATGATCAGCCCGATCCCCAACAGCAGCAGCACCAGCATCAGGAAGGGCAGGTCCAGGGGCCCCCGGGCCAGCTGCTCCTCCACAGTCAGATCTCGTTTTGGCTTTCGGGCCATGGGGCTCCTCCTCTCCGTTCGGCCTGTGCGGCGCAGCCGCAGATCACATGGGATACCGGTACATGACCCCCCAGAAGGCCAGTACGCACAGCAGCAGGGTCAGGCCGGAAAAGACACAGAACAGCTTGTTTTCGCTCCAGCCCCCCATCTCCAAATGGTGGTGCAGGGGCGCCATGCGGAAAAAGCGCTTTCCGCCGGTCTTTTTGAAATAGACTACCTGGATGATGTCGGACAGCACCTCCACCACATAGATCAGGCCCACCACCGGGATGACCATTGGCAGATCCAGAGCAAAGGCCATCCCGCACACCGCGCCGCCCAGGAACAGGGAGCCCGTGTCTCCCATGAACACCTTGGCGGGGTGGAAGTTATAGATCAGGAAGGCGGACAGCCCTCCGGCCATGGCGGCGGCGGCGGTGATCAGGTCGCTGCGGCCGTACCAGGCAGACACTGCCACATAGAAGAGCATCACCGGAATGGTGACGCCGGTAGCCAGGCCGTCCACCCCGTCGGTGAGGTTCACCGCATTGACGGTGCCCACCATGACAAAGGCGGCGAACACCATATACACGATCCAGGGGATCCCCACGATCTCGATGTTCAGAAAGGGAATGTACAGGTCGGGGGTGAGGTAGCCGTCCCGCCGCAGCAGTACGGTGAAGGCGATGGCCGCCGCCAGCTGAAGCAGGAACTTCTGGGGGGCGGTCAGCCCCTCGTTGGCGTGGTGGCGGAGCTTTTGCAGGTCATCCACAAAGCCGATGGCCCCAAACACCAGGGCGAACAGGAACACCACCAGATGGTTGTGCAGTCCGTTTTGCAGGTCCTCCCACCCGGCGGTGAGCACGGCGGTCCCGATGCCCAGAATGAACATCAGACCGCCCATGGTGGGGGTACCCTGCTTGGAGAGGTGCCAGGTGGGGCCGTCCTCCCGGATGGACTGGCCCGCCTTCAGCCGGCGGAGCGCCGGGATCAGGATCTGTCCGGCGATGGCAGTGAAGCCGAACGCCACGATAAAGCTGAGAATGTATGTCATCTTGTCAAAACCTCCAGGAGTTCTTTCTCTTGGGTACCGCGGAGAGTCCTCCGCGCTTGGGCAAGCTTATATTATACTACACCGGCGGGCAAATTTCCAGCCCTTTCCCGGCACTGCGCCCGTTTTTCAAAGTATTCCGCCACGATTTCCCGCTCATCCAGAGGGAGGGTCACCCCCTGGACCTCCTGAACAGTCTCATGCCCCTTCCCCGCCAGCACGATCACATCCCCGGACCGCCCCTGGGCCAGAGCCCAGCGAATGGCCTGCCTCCGGTCGGGCTCCACATGGACCTCCCCGCCGGGGCCGCCCATTCCGGTCAGAACATCCTGGATGATGGCCCAGGGATCCTCGGTCCTGGGGTTGTCAGAGGTGATCACCGCCACATCCGCCAGCTCCCGGACCACGCCCCCCATGAGGGGCCGCTTGGTCCGGTCCCGGTCCCCGCCGCAGCCGAACAGGCAGATCAGCCGGCCGGCGGTGAAGTCCCGGGCGGTGAGCAGGACATTTTCCAGGGCATTGGGGGTGTGGGCATAGTCGATGAGCACCGTATAGGCAGTGGGGACCGGCACCACCTCCACCCGGCCCCGCACACCCTTGGCGCTTCGGAGGGAGGCGGCAATGTCCGCCAGCGTCAGCCCCAGGCACAGCCCGCAGGAGATGGCGGCCAGGGCGTTGTATATGGTGAAGCCCCCGGGTATAGGCAGGTGGATCCGCTGAATATCCTCCCGGCTCACCGCCTCAAATTCCACATGGCCGGGAAAGAGCCGGATATTTTTGGCCGTGAGGCAGGCCGCGTCCTTGTTCTCCGAGTAGGTGAACGCGGGGCACTCCACCCGCTCCCCGTACCACCGTCCCGCCGGGTCGTCCAGATTCAGCACCGCCTTCCGGCACTGCCGGAACAGAAGGCCCTTGGCCTGGCGGTAGGCCTCCATGCTCCCGTGGTAGTCCAGGTGGTCCTGGGTCAGGTTGGTGAACACCCCCACGGAGAACTCCAGCCCCTCCACCCGGTGCTGGACCAGGGCGTGGGAGGACACCTCCATCACCACATGGGTGCAGCCCCCGTCCGCCATGCGGCGCAGCAGACCCTGGAGCTCATAGCTCTCCGGGGTGGTGCGCCCCGCCGGGAGGACCTCATCCCCCACCATGTTCTGGACGGTGCCGATCAGCCCCACCCTGGTCCGCAGCACGGTCTCCAGCATATCCTTGATGAGAAAGGCGGTGGTGGTCTTGCCGTTGGTCCCGGTCACCCCCACCAGGGTCAGCCCCTCCGCCGGCCGGCCGAACCAGTTGGCCGACAGAAGAGCCAGGGCCCGCCTTGGATCCGGGGTCACCAGCCAGGGCCCATCCTCCTCCGGGCGCTCCCGGCAGAGGACGGCGGCCGCCCCCCGGTCCAGGGCCTCCCGGATGTACCGGGCGCCGTCGTCCCGGGCCCCGGGCAGGGCCGCGAACAGGGCCCCGGGCTCCAACGTCCGGGTGTCATAGGATATGGAATTTATTTCCATATCAAGTTCAGGAGTCTCCCCCGTGAGGGGGACGCTGTGCAAAAGTTCCCACAGCTTCATCACGATCACCCCTCACGGGTGAGTTTCATTCTCTCTAAGCTTTGCTGTGCCGGCGGCTAATTGATGCCGGCGTAGCCATCCTCTGTGACGGTGGCAAACTGGACGTCCACAACGGTGCCGATGGCCGCGGGCTCTCCGGCGGCCACGCTCTGGCTCTCCGCCTTGGAGGTGTTGCTGTAAAAGGTGCTGGTCCCCACGGCGTGCATGAAGAAGCCGGCCTCCTCCAGCCGCTTTTTCGCGGTCTCATAGCTCAGACCCACGATATTGGGCATCGTCCCTGTCTCCTCCGGCTGGGCGCCCCCCAGATAGAGGATCACCGCGGAGCCGCCGGGTACTGCCGCGCCGGCGGCGGGGACCTGGGCGGTCACCACATCCCCCGTCCCCACCGTGCGGTAGGTCAGCCCTTTTTTCTCCAGCCGGGCCGCCGCGTCGGCCACGGAGTACCCCACCGCCTGGGGGGTGCTCACATTCACCGCCGCGGACTCCTCCTGGCTGTACTGCTTCTCCACGCCCATGTAGTCCAGGATCTGGGCGATCAGCTTGCCGGCCTGGGGGGCCGCCATGTTGCCGCCGCTGATGTAGACGCCGGTGGTGCCGTATTTGCTGCCGGGGGAGGCCTCCTGTGGCTTGTCATAGGCCAGCAGGACAATGACCTGGGGGTCATCCGCCGGGGCGAAGCCCATAAAGGAGACGATGGTCCGCCCCTCCTCGTCGGTCTCGGAGGAACCGGTCTTGCCGCCGATGCGGTAGCCCGCCTGATAGGCGTTCCCGCCGGTGCCCTCGGACACCACGCTCTCCAGAATGGCCCGGGCCCGGTCGCTGCTCTCCTGGCTGACGACCTGCCGGGTGAGGGTGGGCTCCGTATTCTGGAGCACCGCGCCGCTGGCGTCGGTGATGGACTGGACCACATAGGGCTGATACAGGTTTCCGCCGTTGATGACGGCAGAGAAGGCGGTGATCATTTGCAGAGGGGTCACAGTGAAGCGCTGGCCGAAGGAGGCAGTGGCCAGGGACAGGTACCCCTCCAGGGAGGTGAAGTATTCCCGCCCCCAGTCCTGGCCTTTCTCTTCGCCAGGCAGGTCGATCCCCGTCACCTCTGTCATACCGAAGGCCTCAAAGTAATCGTAAAACTTCTCTGCGCCCAGACACTGGCCAATCATCATAAAGGCCGGGTTACAGGAGTTCTGCACTGCTTCCGCCAGGGTCTGATGGCCATGTCCCTGAACCTTGGAGCAGTTGATCCGCACCCCATTGACCATATAGTAGCCCGGGCAATCGAAGGTGGAGTTTTCATCCACCACGCCCTCCTCCAGGGCGGCGGCCAGCACCAGCGCCTTGAAGGTGGAGCCCGGCTCGTACGGCTCCCGGATGGCCTTGTTCCGCCACTGGGTCTCCCGCGCCTTTGCCGTTGCCTGGGCGGCGGCCTGTTCCTGAAGCTCCGCGTCGGTTTGCTGCTCCTCCGCGGGCTTCTGGGCGTTCTCCGCCTTGAGCTGCTCATAGAAGCCGGGGATGTCCGCCTGGATCTCCCCCTGGAGCAGGCTGTCTGTCACTGCGGAGTAGCTGTTGGGATCGAACTCCGGGGAGCTGGCCATAGCCAGGATGGCCCCGGTCTTGGGATCCATCACCACGCAGAAGCCGCCGTTGCGCACATCGTACGCCTGGATCCCTGTCTCAATGGCCTGCTCGGCATAGGCCTGGATGGTGCTGTCCAGGGTCAGGGTCAGGTCATAGCCGTTGACCGCGTCGATATAGTTGGAGTAGCTGTTGTACATCTCCACATTTTTCGCTGTTTTCCCTGTGACCACCCGGCCGGGGATGCCCTTGAGCACGTCCTCATAGCCGGCCTCCAGGCCGTACACGCCCCCTTCGGTGTTGACAAAGCCCAGCACCTGAGAGGCCAGGGCGGAAAAGGGGTAGTACCGCTTCGTGCTGGGGGTGAGGTAAAGGTAATAGGCGGTCTTGTGCTCCTCGATGAAGGCCCGAATGGCCTCGGCCTCCCCCTCCTCCACATTGGTCAGCAGCACCTCATACTGGGAGTTCTCCTTCTCCAGACGCCGCTCCAGGTCCGCCCGGTCCAGGTCCGGACGGACGGCGCACAGGCCGTCTGCCACCTCGTCCCGTTTCCTCTGGATCTCCGCCTGATAAGCACTCTGGTCCAGCTTTCCATCCTCGTCCTCAAAGTCGTCCTTATCCACGCTGTTAATCAGGTCTTTCGGGGCCAGGATCAGGTTGTAGACGGTGGCCGACATGGCCATCACCTCGCCGTTGGCATCCAGGATGTCCCCCCGGTGAGCCGCTACCGCCACATCCATCAGCTGCTGCTCGGCAGCCTTCTGCTGATAGAAGTTGTGGTCCCGGATGGAGATGTTCCACAGCTGCACCGCCAGCGGGATGAAAAAGCCCACCCCGCATATCAGCATCAGGATCACGGTGCGGCGGAACACCATCCGCTTGGAGATCCGGTTCTGTTCCGGCTGGCTGTTGTTCCGGCGTTCCCTCTCTTCCCATTGACGACCCACGCTGGTTCCTCCTCTCTCCCTGTCGGGAGAAAAATCTCTCTTCTGACATCAGAAGGGCGCAGGGAAGTCGCCTTCCCGCGCCCTTTATCTCTGTCCCGCTCCTTCTCTGGCTCCACTATATGGCCGCGTCAGCGGAAATATTCAGTCAGCTCATGCACAATATTCTTGAACCCCTGAAGCGCGCCCTGTATGCCGGAGGCGGTCTCCTCCTCCCCATACAGCACCACGCTGTCCGGTTCGGACAGGTCCAAATAGACGATCTGCTCCTCTGTGGGGCGGACCATGGTGTCCCCCACGGCGGCCTGGATCCGCTCCATGTCAAAGACCTGCTCATATCGGGCGGACAAGGTGACATTCTCCGCCTGAAGGGTCTTGAGGTCGTTCCGAAGGGTGACCACCGCATCGTTGGCCATCACGAACTGGGCGTAGCTGAAGATCAGCAGGGCGGCAAAGACGCCCACCGCGGCAAAGCCGATCACCGCAAAGGGTGAAACCTCCCCCGCCTCCCGCACCTGCACCTTGGTGCGGGTGAGGGCCTGCTCCCGGGTGCGGGGGCGCGCCTTGGGCCTCGGCTGGAGGGTGGACTCCCGGCCGGGAGCCCGGATCGCGCTGCCGTCGTACGCAGGGGCATAGGCGACGCTTCCATAGGTTCGATAGGATGATATGCTATTGCTGCGATGGCGGCTGGCCATTCCACTCACTCCATTCTCCTCATTGTCTCTTCTCTCACGGCTGGCCCGGCACTCCGTACCGGACGTCCGGGGCCTTCAGCTTTTCCGCCACCCGCAGCTTGGCACTGCGGGCCCTGGGGTTCTCCGCCACCTCCTGCTCTGAGGGCAGGATGGGTTTTCGGGAAACAAGCCGCACATCCGGCGTCTTCCCGCACACACACACGGGAAAATCCGGCGGACAGGTGCAGCCCCTGGAAAACGCGGCCAGACCGGTCTTGACGATCCGGTCCTCCAGGGAATGGAAGGTGATCACCGCCAGCCGCCCGCCCCGGTTCAGCCGGGGGACGGCCGACTGGACCATCCGGTCCACACTGGCCAATTCATCGTTGACGGCGATGCGGATGGCCTGAAAACTCCGCTTGGCCGGATGCTGCTTCTCTTTCAAGGCTCTGGCGGGCATCCCGCTGCGGATAACATCCACCAGCTCCAAGGTCGTCTCAATGGGCTTGTCCGCCCGGCGGCGGACGATCGCAGCGGCAATGGATGCGGCATAGCGCTCCTCGCCGTACTGGGTCAGGATGCGCCGCAGTTCCTCCTGGCTCCACCCATTCACCACATCGGCAGCGCTCAGGCCCTGGTCACGGTCCATGCGCATATCCAGGGGAGCGTCCGCCATATAGGAAAAGCCCCGGGAACCGTCGTCCAGCTGCGGGGAGGACACCCCAAGATCAAAGAGCATCCCGTCCACGGCGTCGATGTGCAGGTCGTCCAGCACCTCCGCCAGACGGCTGAAGTTGCTGTGGACCAGCGTCACCCGGTCGGCGTACTCCGCCAAACGGACACGGGCGGCCTCCAGCGCCGTCCCGTCCCGGTCCAGACCGATGAGCCTTCCCCCTGCCGTCAGGCGGCGGAGGATCTCCAGTGAGTGACCGGCCCGGCCCAGTGTGCCGTCCAGGTAGACGCCGTCGGGGCGGATGGCCAGCGCCTCCAGACACTCGTCCAGCAGCACCGGCTTGTGGCCGTAGGCCTGATCGGCCTCGGCATTGCGGTCAAACGCCATCTCTTACAGCCCCATTTCTTCCATCGCCTGCTCCAGTGAACCGGAGGAAAAGGCCTCCTCCTCCAGCTCGGCCCAGCGCTGGGCGTTCCAGATCTCCACACGATTGAAGATACCGGCCACCACCACTTCCTTTTCCAGCTTCGCCCGCTGGCGCAGGTGGTTGGGAATGAGGATGCGGCCCTGTGCATCCGGCTCGCAGTCCGCCATGTACGCAAACATCAGCCGGAGCTTTTTCACGTCGGTAAAGTTGCGCTCGTCCAGCTTTTGCTGGAACTTCTCCCACTCGGTGTCGGAATAAACGGACAGGCAGCCGTCCTGCCCCACCGTCACGTGGAGGGTATCTCCCAGCTGCTCCCGCAGCTTGGCAGGGATAAACAGGCGGCCCTTGGCATCAATATTGTGAAAATACTGGCCCGTCATGCCTGTTTCACCCCTTTCCCGCAACTTTTTCGGCAAATCTCAGCGTTGTGGGCAGCTGCCCCACTTTAGGGAATGGCCCTCCACTTTGTGGGCTTTTGCACCACAATCATGGGTAAACGCACCATAATTCCCCACCGCTACGTTGAGTATACAGGATTTCTCCGCCGATTGCAAGTACCATTTTCCCGGCTTTTGTAAGCAAAACCCGTGGTTTTTTTCATTATTTCCATCATTTTCTCCGTTTTCCAGAACATTCGTTTCAGTGCCGAAAGAGGCAAAAATGGCAGGCACTATATATAGTACCCGCCATTTTTTATTACTACAAGATATTTGCCCGTTTTCTTCCGCAAACGACAGAAGGGACAAGCTCTCACCTGCCCCTTCTTGCGCTATGTGGTTTTTCAATAAAATTGCACAAAAATCAGCCGAAAATTTCGTCAAGCATCCTCGTCGCTCTGGGGTTGCTCCGAGGCGGATCTCCGCTCCCGCAGCTTCTCCTGATTGGCCTGCATCTGCTCGTTGGAGGTGGCCCGGAACCGGACACGGGACTCCTTCACCTCGTCCAGCGCCGCCTGAATGGCCTCCTCCGTCCGGCGCAGAGCGTCCTCGGTGTAGGTGTTGGCCACGTGGTACAGCTCCTTGCTGCGTTCCTCGGCCCGACGAATGATCTCGGAACTCTTGCGGCGGGCCTGCTGCAGGGTCTCGCTCTCGGAGACGATGACCTTGGCGTCCAGCTCCGCCTGACGCAGCATCTTCTCCACTTCCTTTTTGGCGGAGGACACATACTCCTCCCGCGCCCGCACCAGCTCCTGCGCCTTCTTGATCTCCAACGGCAGCTTGGCCCGGATATCGTCCAGCAGATCCAGTGCCTCATCACGGCTGATGACGCACTTATCCGAGCTGAAGGCCGCACTCTTGGCCTCGTCGATCATGCTGTAAAGCATATCCAGCAGTCGCTGCACATCCTTCTCTTCCATAAGGTTTACCTCCCTTTCAGTTCCTCCGCCACCGGGGCGGGAACATATTTCTCCAAAGGCTGGCCGTACCGGATCATCTCCCGCACCATAGTGCTGCTGAAGTGCTGATAGGCCGGACTGGCCGGCAGCAGCAGCGTCTCCAGCTCCGGACAGATGCCCCGGTTGATGGCCGCCTGTTGATACTCCAAATCAAAATCCGTGGTGTTGCGGACGCCCTTCACCAGAATACCCGCTCCCTTCTGCCGGGCGTAATCCGCCAGCAGGCCGCTGTAAAGCTCCGCCTCCACATTGGGCAGGTCCGCCACCGAGCGGCGAATCAGCTCCAGCCGCTGCTCCGGGGAGAACATGGGCTTTTTGTCGCAGTTCACCATGACACAGACAAAGAGTCGGTCAAAGCAGGGGGCGCTGCGGCGGATGATATCCAGATGTCCCAGCGTGATGGGGTCAAAGCTGCCGGGATAGATGGCTGTTTTCATGTGGTCTCGTCCTCGTTTCCGCTGCGGTGATACACCGACAGTCTGATCTTTCCGTAGCGGTATTCCCGATACAGGCGATAGGGCGCCGGAAGCTCCGGCAGCACCTTATCAGCGGCGCTCTCCGCCACAATTATACCATGCTCCCGGCAAATGTCAAACGAAGCGATGGCGGTAAGGGCCTGCTCCAGCAGGTCGGCGGCGTAGGGCGGGTCCAGAAAGATCAGGTCGAACTTCTCCCCGCTTTTGAGATACGCCAGCGCATCCCCGGACTTCACTCTGGCCCGATCGGTAAAGCCGCACAGGGCCAGATTCTCCTGCACCAGACGCACGGCATCCGGACGCCGGTCCACGAACACTGCCTCCGCCGCTCCACGGCTCAGGGCCTCGATGCCCAGCTGGCCGGTGCCGGCAAAGAGATCCAGCACCCGGCGGCCCTCAATATCAAACTGGATGATGGAAAACAGGCTCTCCTTGACCTTGTCGGTGGTGGGACGGGTCTCCATCCCCTGCAGCTCCTTGAGCCGCCGGCCTCTGGCCGTTCCTGTGATGACTCGCATGGCTTACACCTCCGGATCGAAGCACTCGAAGATGACGAGGTTCCCCGCCTGCTCCGCAGCTTCCATTTCTTCCTTCGCTCGGATGGTCCAGTTGACCTCCTGTACATGATATACTTTATGGCACAGCCGCAGGCACAGATTCTCCCGGTCGGAGAACCGATAGGCGATGAAATCCGGCTGGGTAGCCACGTTGGTCAGCAGATTCCCCAGCAGCCACATGGTAAGCCTTCCGTGTCCGCCGCCGGACTCCCCGTGGCGCAGGAACTGCTCCGACAGCTGGCCCCGGATGATCAGGGGCCGATGCTTTTTCAGCCACAGGATGCACCGGGGGTCGAAGGACTCGATGCAGTAATTCACCCGGAACCGGTCCAGCATGGCGCAGGTGGCCTCTGCCAGCTGGGCGTGGTTGCCCCGCTCCGCCTTCAGCTCGATGATGAGGGGCGTTTTCCCCTGAAACAGGGGCAGCACCTCCTCCAGAAGGGGGATCTGCTCCTGCGTCCCCTCCAGACGGTACTGCTTCAGCTCCTCCGCCGTCAGGTCCTCCACCAGAACGTCCGCCCCGGCGGTGCGCTTGAGGCTGGCGTCGTGGATCACCGCCAAGCGGCCGTCCTTCATCAGATGGACGTCCAGCTCAGCACCGTAGCCGTGTTCAATGGCACGGCGGAAGGCCGCCATGGAGTTTTCCGGAATATGGGGCTTGTCGTGGTAGCCCCGGTGGGCGTAGCGGTACTGCCGCAGCAGCTTCCAGCCGGGATGCTCCCGGCGGCAGCGCAGCATCAGCAGAAACAGCTCCGCCAGAATGATCAGTACCAGCAGTACAATGACAACAGGCATTTGGCGTCAGTCCTCCATTTCATCCAGAGCTTCCAGCCCCCGTTTGACCTCTGGCTTGCTGTCGCCGTGGCGGACGAACAGCATGGTCACAAAGGCCAGCGCCGTAAACACGGCGGCATAGGGGAACAGCACGTGCATCCCCATGCGGTCCATCAGCAGACCAGAGAGCATGGGCGTGGCCACCTGCGCCGCCATGGAGGCGGTGTAGTAAAAGCCGGTGTACTTGCCCACGTTGCCGCCGGAGCACATCTCCACCACCATAGGGAAGGAGTTGACGTTGATGGTGGCCCATGCGATACCCGCCAGAGCGAACATGGCGTTCATGAGCATGGTAGGACTTTCGGCGCTCATGAAGGAGGCGGTGGTGAAGGCAGCGGTCAGCATGACAACACCCGCCAGAATGGTCTTTTTCCGACCCACCTTGGAGGCGATGAAGCCCACTGGCAGGTAGGAGATGATAGCCGCCGCCTGAGCAATAATCAGGGTCAGGTTATAATCCTTGTGGAGGATATTGCTGGCGTAGACGGAGTATTTGCTGGTCACGGCGTTGTAGCCAAAGAACCACAGCACAATGGACAGCAGCAGGAAGATCAGGGATTTCACCTCGTCCACTGACAGCTTCCGTTCGCCGGTGGCGGCCTCCTCCTTATCCTCCAGCCCCAGCTCCACCGACTGCTGCTGCATCTCGGCGGCCCACTCGTTCTCCCGCACCGTCAGCATGAACACCACCAGCGCCGCCAGCATGATGGCGGCAATGACGGCGAAGTAGCCGGTATAGCTCATCAGGGAGTTGCGAACGGCAGAGGTGGCAAACACCATGCCCAGCACCAGCACCAGGATCCCGCCGGCGGAGCCCATGAGGTTGATGACGGCATTGGCCTTGGAGCGCAGGGGCTTTAAGGTCACATCCGGCATCAGCGCCACCGCCGGGGAGCGGAACACCGACATGGACACCAGGATCACCAGCAGCAGAGCGATAAAAAACACCAGCGTCACCGGGCTTTTGGCGGTGGCGTCCCAAGCGCAGGCCTGCCGGGCCGGCATCACGTAGTTGGTGTAGTCGGGGTTGGTGACGGCGGCACCGTCCACAGTGATCTGGCTGCGGATCTGGGTGAACTCCTCCTTGGTGAACTGGCGGCTGAGCACGAACTTCTGGCCGCCGGGGGTCAGCAGCGTCTCATCCGCCTCCCGGTCGTAGATGGTCTCCAGCGCCGCCGGGTCGTCGATGGCGGCCACATCGGAGATGTGGTGCAGCTGGGCGTTATCCACGAAAGACAGGGCAATGAGCATCACGGCGGCAATGAGGGTACCCACCACGATGAAGGGCGTCCGGCGGCCCCACTTGCTGTGGTGCTTGTCGGAGATGGCGCCGAACAGCGGCAGCATGAACAGGGCCAGCACGTTATCCAGCGCCATAATGGCGCCGGACCATGCCTGACTCATGCCGAACTTGTTGGTGAGGATCATGGGGATGGTATTGTCATACGCCTGCCAGAAGGCCTGGATCAGGAAGAAGGCAAAGCCCACCAGAATGATCCGCTTGTAGTTGAGTTTCATACAGTCTCCTCCAGTTCCCGGTACAGGGTACCGATGTCGGGATACACCCAGGTGGGGTGGATCTGATAGGCGGCGATATCCGCCTGCGTGCCTTCGCCAGACAGGACGAACACGGTATCAATGCCTGCGTTAACGCCGCAGGCGATGTCGGTATAGAGCCGGTCCCCCAGCAGCACCGTCTGCTCCGGGGAAAAGCCCGTCCGCTCCATGGCCAGCCTCGCCATCTCCGGCTGGGGCTTGCCGATGAAGGTAGGCTCCCGCCCGGTGGCGGTGGTGAGCATCCGGCACACGCTGCCGCAGTCCGGCACGGAGCCGTACCATGTAGGGCAGACCCAGTCCGGATTGGTGGCGATGAAGGGGACGCCCCGGTTCAGCAGGATGCAGGCGTCCTCCAGCTTCTGAAAGGTCAGCTCCGTGTCGAAGCCGCACAGCAGCACCTCCGCCTGCTCCCGGTCACGGGTCACAGGGATGCCCGCCTGCGCCAGCTGGTCCATAAAGGACGCCGTTCCCGCCACATAGCAGATCCTTCCCGGCAGGCTCGCCCGCAGATAACGGATGGTGGCATCCACGGAGGTCAGATAATCCTCCCGGCAGGTGTCAATACCCAGCCGGTGCATCTTTTCTATGTACCCCTCCACTCCACGGGAGGAGTTGTTGGTGAGGAACAGATACCGTCCCCCTATGCGCCGGACGTATCGCAGAAACTCCGGCACGCCGTCGAAGAGCTGCTCATCCAGATAGATGGTGCCGTCCATATCCAGCAGGAACAGGCGCTTCTCCCGCAGCTGCGCCACGATCTTCTCTCCTCTCTCCGCAGAAATGCGTCTTTATACAAAAAACCATGCTAAGAATAGCACAAAGCCGCCCCGCTGACAAGTGGGACGGCCTTGTTTTTGGAAATTTTGCAACCCTCAGCTGTTATTCCGGTCAATGGGGCGGTGATGCAGCAGGGCCCACAGGTCCTTGCCGTTGAAGGGGATCAGGGGATAGAGGTACCCTTTTCCGATGAGGGGACGGGTACTGGCGATGAGGGCCAGAATCCCCAGAATACCGCCGATGAATCCCCACCAGTCAAACAGCCAGATGAGCAGCAGCAGCGCCATGCGGCACAGCTTCACGGCGTAGCCCATCTCATAGCTGTGCTGGGCGTAGTTGGCGATGGCCACGAAGGCCATATATACCAGCACCTCCGGTACCAGCCACCGGGCCTGCACCGCAAAGTCCCCTAAGATCAGCGCACCCAGCATACTGAAGGAGTTGCTGAGCACATCCGGGGTGTTGAGGGAGGCCAGCTTCAGCACGTCGATGATGAACTCCACCAGCAGCAGCTGCAGGATCAGCGGCACATAGTACTCGTCCTCGATCAGGAGAAAGTGCAGGCTCTGGCGAAGGGTATCCGGCGACTTCACCAGCAGATACCACAGCGGCGTCACGAATAGTGTAAGAAGCAGCACGATGACCCGGACGATCCGCAGATACGTCCCCACCAGCGGCGGGAAATAGTAGTCGTTGACCTCCTCCAGAAACCGGAACAGGCTGCACGGCAGCAGCATCACCGCCGGGGTGTTGTCGATCATCAGCAGAATATCCCCCTCCAGCACCGAGGCCGCCGCCACGTCCGGCCGCTCGGTATAGCGGGTCTTGGGGAAGGGGTTCCACCATTGGGGCGGGGCGATGGCCTCCGCCACGCTCTCCTGGCTCATGGCGGTAGAGCCCACGTCCATGGCCTCCAGCTTTTTCCGCAGCTGATCCAGCAGCTTCCGGTCCACCCGGTTTTCCATGTAACACAGCACCACGTCCGTCCGGGAGCGGGTCCCCACCTGCAAAGACTCCAGCGTCAGCTGCGAGTCCCGGATGCGGCGGCGCAGCAGGGCGGCGTTCTTCATGACGCTCTCCCCGAAGCCGTCGTGGCTGCCCCGCAGCACCTTGCTGGTATCCGGCTCCTCCACGGAGCGCAGGGGGAACTGCTTGGCATCCAGCACCACGCCGCCGGAAAAGCCGTCGATGACGAGCAGGGTCTTGCCGGCGAATACCGCCGTCACCGCCTTCAGCCGGTCCGTCTCCACTGCTGCGTCGCAGACGCTGACATAGCGGTCGGCAAAGGCCTGCAATGTCCCCACGTCCTCCAGCGACGGGATGGGCAGCCATGCGGAGATAGCCCGCTCCAGCACCGTGTCGTCGGCGTAGCCGTTGACCACCCATAGCCTGGCCCGGCGGCCGCCGATCCGCAGGGTCCGCCCGATCATGTCGAAGCTGCGCCCCACCCCCAGCAGGCCGTCCAGCGCCGCCGCCCTTTCGTCAAATGCATCCTTCACCCGTTTCATGCCGTCTCCTCCGCCTTGCGTTTGGAGGTAGTATGGGAATTTCTGCCGGGGAATATGCAAAAAACTGCCACAGCTCCCCTTTTCGGACAGCTGTGGCAGCGATTCATCCCATATGTTTTTCAAAATAGAAGTACGTCTCGTCCTCACCGGCAGGATCCATACAGGCGGCCAGCATATATCGGGAGGAATGATTCTCCCGGAAGCATTTGGCCGTCACCCGCCGCAGATCCCAGCCCTTCAGGCCCCACGCCAGAGCGGCGGCAAAGGCCTCGGTGCCGTAGCCGTGACCGGCATAGGCGGCAGCGATGCGGCAGCCCAGCTCCGCCGTGCCGTGGCCGTCGAAGTGGGTGAACACCACCTCCCCGATGCACCGGCCCCGGAGCCGCACCGCAAGGCCCAGCTCCCGCCCGGCGGCGTAGTCCTCCTCCGACGCCTGCAGGAACCACTCCTCCGGGGGATGGGGCTGCTCCTCCCGGTAGTCGTAGCCCCACCAGCGGTTGCGCCGGGTATCCCGGCACAGGGCGGCATAGTCTCCGCAGTCTGCCGGGGTCAGTGCATCCAGCGTCAGGCGTGGGGTGGTGAGGTGGGGCCGGGGCGGGAAGGCGTTACCGGACACCGTCCGCCTCCAGATAGCCCGCCAGCACCTTCAGGGTATTCCACACGCCGTCCACATGGCTGCGCTCATAGCCGTGGCTGGCGTAGACCCCGGCGCCGATGAGGCCGTGGCGCAGGTCATGGCCCGCCGACAGGGTAGCCTCCACATCGGAGCCGTAGTGGGGGTACACGTCCACCGCATAGTCCGCCCCGGTGCGGCGGGCAGCATCGATGAGCTTGCCCACCACCTCATAGCTGTACGGGCCGCCGGAGTCCTTGGCGCAGATGGATACCTGCCGCTCGGTGCATTGCAGTCCGTCGCCCACGCAGCCCATATCCACGCTGATGGCCTCCGTCACCCCCTGCGGGACATTGGCGGCGCCGCCGTGGCCCACCTCCTCGTACACTGTCACATGGAGGTACACATGGCGCTGGGGGACTGTGCCGGTGTCCTTAAGGTACTTGGCCAGACCCAGCAGGATGCCCACCGACAGCTTGTCGTCCAGAAAGCGGCTCTTGATATAGCCAGAGGCGGTGAGACGGGTACGGGGCTCGAAGCACACCACGTCCCCCACCTCGACCCCCAGCGTGCGGGTCTCCTCGGCGGACTTCACGTCCTCGTCCAGCACCACCTCGCAGCTGTCGAAGGTGCGCTTGGTGTCGCCGTACTGGCCGTTGACATGGACGGAGGCATTGCACAGCTGGAAGGTCCCCTCCAGCACCCGCCCGCCACGGGTGTAGACCCGGACGTTCTCCGCCTCGCCGTTTTCCGCCCGCATCCCGCCCAAGGGCGTCAGGCGCAGGCGGCCATTGCCCTTTATCTCCGCCACTATGCCGCCCAGCGTGTCGGCGTGGGCCTCCAGCAGCAGGCCCTCGCCCCGGCCGCCCAGATCCACCAGCACGCCGCCCTTGACGGTGCGCCGGGCGGTATAGCCCAGCTCTTCAAAGGCCCGCTGCACCCAATCTGCCGCACGGGCCGTGAAGCCCGTGGGGCTATCGATGGCCAGCAGCTCCATGGCCTGCCGGGCGGCGTATTCTGCATAGGTACGTTCCATGATCCATTCCTCCGTATTAAATATATGTGGTATAGCGGTTTTTCCTCAGAAGCGGCGCAGGAAGATGAAGGTCACGCCCATGTTCTCCCGCTCCAGATCCCGGTCCTGCCGCAGATGGGGATACTGCTGCAAGGCCCGGCGGGTGGTCTCATCGAAGATGGTAAACCGTTCCCCCGGCACCACAGCGGCGATGCGCCCCTTCTCCTGCTGGGCCAGCAGATACTTTCGGCTGGCCGTACGGATGCGCCCGCCCTTGCCGGAGGAGCCGTACCCGTGGATCAGCTTCAGCAGCGGCGTGTTCATATGGCGGGCCGCTTCCAGCTCCGCCTCCAGCCGTCGTAGGGCTTCATCCGCCGTAGGCCGTCCCAGCTCCAGATTTAGTTCCCGTGTGATGGCTTTCATCAGCCTCCCCCCTTTTCTCACAGTGTACCAGTCCCGGCGCAGATTTGCAACTGCATTGACCCACAAAATACCGCAGCAGCGGCCCGGCATCCACCGCATCCTCCCGCAGGCGGGCGCCGCTCTGGCGCTCCGGGTGCCATTGCACGCCTAAAATGGGCAGCGTCTCATGGCAGAAGCCCTCGATGGTGCCGTCGGCCGCCTGTTGCAAAAGGCACAGCTCCTCCCCCAGCACCCGCACCGCCTGATGGTGGTTGCTGTTTACCAGCGGGGCCGGCCCCAGCAGCTGCGAAAGCAGTCCTCTGGCCCGTGTGGGGTGGATCAGATCTCCCTGCACCTGCTGGTGTCCGGGGATGCGGGCGTGAAGCGTGCCGCCGAAAAAGACGTTCAGTGCCTGCATCCCCCGGCAGATGCCCAGAATGGGACGGCCGCTGTCGGCAAAGGACCGGATAAGAAAGCTGTCCGTGGCCCCCAGCGTGACCCCGATGTCCCCGCCGCCGGGCAACAGCAGCCCGTCGCAGCCGCAAGCCCGGAACAGGTCCCGGCTCAGCACCGGCTCCGCTCCCGCCTCCGTCAGTGCCGCCAGATAGTTGCCGTACTGGCCGCTTGTCCCATAGAGATAGATCTTCGGTTTCATAGCGATTCCCTCCTCCCTATCATCTCATGCGGCGGCGGAGAAAAATATGCGGCAATATCTGTTGCACGGCGGGAAAATTTGTGGTATGATAGGTAGGTCAAAGCCTCCATACGCAGCGGCATCGAAGTGGTCATAACGGGGCTGACTCGAAATTCCCAGCAACTCAGGCTTTTTCGTCCACCCGTTTTCCTTTGTTTTCAAGGGCTTTCACGGGTTCTAAAAACTAAATATTTCGCTGTTCTAACACGCCGTTCTAACATTTTGGTTTTCTCTCTTTTTTGAGGTTCAAGGTGTTCTGACCGTGTTTGACATACACGGAGAGGTATCGAAGTGGTCATAACGGGGCTGACTCGAAATCTTTCCAGCGCCTGTCCGTTTCGTCCCCTCGAAAACCCTTGTTAATTCTGGGTTTCCAAAAATTCAAATCGAATATTTTTTAGCTTTCTCTCCTGCTTTTCTCTCCAAAGGATTTTTGAGTGCTTTGGAAACGACGAGAATGGCGGGCGGAAATAGACACGGAGCGATATCGAAGTGGTCATAACGGGACTGACTCGAAATCAGTTGTACCTCACGGTACCGTGGGTTCGAATCCCACTCGCTCCGCCATCAAGAGCCTGTAATCAAGCCGATTACAGGCTCTTTCCTTTTTCCGAAACGGGCAATTCCGTGCTCTTTCACTTTTTCGAAGAGAAAATCATCCGTTCTCCCCAACATCAATCGATCCCCACCGGCTTCCGAAGTCGCCGCCCTCCGGTAGAGCAAGCCCTGTCTCCATCGCCTGTGCCGAGGTGATTTTAGACTTGTAATCCAAGTGGGCGTAGATGTTCGCCGTGGTGGTGAAGTCGCTGTGGCCCAGCCACTCCTGAATGTGCTTGAGAGGCACGTCGTTGGCCAGCAGCAAGCTGGCGCAGCTGTGACGCAGATCGTGAAAGCGCATCCGGCGCAGGCCGTGGTTCTCCAAAAATTTTGGAAATGCCGAAGTCAAATAATTGGCCCGCATCCGCTCCCCCAGCTCGTCCACGAATACAAAGCCGTCGTATTCATAGTTGTAGCAGTTGCCGCAGACCTGCTTGTTCAGCTCCTGCGCCTCTTTCACCTGCAAAAAGTATTCCCGGAAACTGCCGATCAGCGGCAGGGTACGCAGACTGGACTTGGTCTTAGCGGACTGCTGTTCAATTTCCGCCTGCTTGCCATCAAGAGTAATGGTCGTAACGGTTCGTATGACTGAAATCGTTCCACGCTCAAAGTCGATGGCGTCCCACTTCAATCCCAACACTTCACCCCGACGGAATCCATAAAAAGCGGCCACCAGCACCGGCAACTCCAGCTTGGTGCCCCGGAGAGCTTCAAACACCTTCTGCATTTCCTCTGCCGAAAGGAAAACCGGCTGAAAGCTGTTTTTCTTTGGCCTATCCACCTTGTCCGCCACATTCTGCACCAGCATATCGGTCTTGACCGCATATTTCAGCGCCGAGTGGATAATCGCGTGATAGTGGATGACCGTATTCGGCTTTACCTTTCTGAGCATTTCGGAATAAAACATCTGCAGGTGTCGGGCTTCCAGCTCCCGCAAGGTCAGATTCCTTTGGCGGAAGTACGGCCCGACTGGCTTGTTGATCATTGCGGCGTAAGAACTGTATGTTGCCACAGCCAGCCGCCCTTTGGCAATTTCCAGCCATTCCAGCAGATAATCGGCAAACAGCATATCGCTGCTCAGGTCGCCCGCCTCTTTGGGCGGCTCAAACTCCGCCCGGAGCTTTGCAAGCTCGGCTTCGGCTTTGCGCTTGTTGCCCTTTTCGGGAAGCCCCAGTGCGATCCATTTCGTTTTCCGCTGCCCTCCGGCGTTTCTATAGTTCAGCACGGCGTAATACCTGCCGTTTTTCAATGTCAGATGTCCTGCTACCAATTTCATCTCCTCCTGTCCTTTGTATTTGCAGAACAGAACTCCAAACCGACAGCATCAGTATACCATCGGTTTGGGGTTCTCTCTATTCTGCGATTTGTTTGATTACAGCCGCATCAATACGAATCAGCGGGCATCCCGGTTCCGTTCTCTCTGCCGCTTCAGCAATTCCAGCCCCTTGATGATGTCCCGGCGCATCTGCTCCTCGGTGTAGCCGGAGGGGAAGTATTTCCGCAGCTCCTCCCGTTTGAATTTCAGCTGCTCCTGCTGGTTGGGCTTCGTCTCCGCCAGCACGGCGTAGACTATCTGGTCATCCAGCAAGCCCTCCTGCGCCAGCTTTTTCAGGCGGATGCTCTGGGCGTGGGACGGGGTGCAGTCGTTCAGCGCCATCGCGTCCAGCACCGCCCGCTGCTGATACGAGACTAAGTAGGAAAGCTCCACCGCCGGGTTGAAGGCGATCTTGCCGTCGTCCACCATCGAAAGCAGTTCGGGAATCAGGTAGGTCAGGCGAATATATCTTTTAATTTGATTACGGCTTTCGCCGGCATCGTCAGCTACTTTTTCTACACTGAGCAGCTTCTGCCCAACTTGGGCAGAAGTGACACCTTGATGCTTGATGGCATCCAGCTTCATCTTGTAGGCGAACGCCTTTTCGCTGGGCAGGATGGTCTCCCGCTGCAAATTGGCGTCCACCATTGCGATCACCGCTTCATCGTCAGACAGCTCCCGGACGATGACGGGCATCGTCTCGACGCCCAGCACCTGACACGCTGCCAGCCGTCGGTGGCCGGAGATCAGCTCATAGCCGCCGCCCGGCAGCGGCCTTGCCAGCGCCGGGGTAATGGCTCCCACCTTGCGGATGCTCTCGATCATCCGCTGCATCTCCTCGTTGTTCTGCACCTTGAAGGGGTGACCTTTGAACGGATGCAGCTCGGCCAGCGGAATATTCCGCACCCGCTCCAGTTTGGCATCGTCCCGCTCCGCCTGCGTGGAGAACAGGTCATCCAGCGTGGGTAAAGTAAAATCCGATTTTCTCATTGTGTTGTCCTCACTTTCATAGTTTTTTCTTTCGGGGTTTTAGGGCACGCCCTAACGAGTGTTTTTGCGCTCCGGCCCTGCCGGGAGTAAAAGCGCACTGCTCGCTCAGATGACGCAGGCATCGGCGGCAGGGGCACTGTTTGGACTTTAGGAGTACAAACAGTCTGCTCGCTTCGTCGTCAC
>ERZ839947.1458-NODE-1458-length-22075-cov-3.534741_pt1 | contig 22075 bp, 15 predicted proteins | sample MGYA00519908_ERZ839947 | MGnify/ENA primary metagenome ERZ839947 (study PRJEB31850, sample SAMEA3708857) | human gut metagenome | biome: human gut; feature: human-associated habitat; material: faeces | place: China | collected 2014 ... | reverse complement strand
CAATCGGGTACGTTCTCCACCGGAGAGGACTTTAACTTTTTTGTCTATGTCGTCACCGCTGAACATGAAGGCTCCGAGCATATCTTTTATCTTGTGCTTTAATTCCAGCGGGGTAACGTCGTCGATGGTTTGGAAGACCGTGAGGTTTTCGTCCATTAGCGAGGCTTGGTTTTGGGCGAAGTAACCGATTTTGACATTGTAGCCCAAGGTTAGTTTTCCGGAATAGGGTATCTCTCCCATGATACATTTCACCAAGGTAGATTTACCCTCACCGTTCTTTCCGACAAAAGCGACTTTATCACCCCGGTTGATCGTAAGCGTCACATGATCGAAGATCAGATGATCGCCATAACGCTTCGCCACCTCCTCACAGATCACCGGATAGGAACCGGAACGGGGAGCGGGCGGGAATTTCAGCCGCAGCATGGCTGTATCCACATCGTCTACCTCAATACGTTCCACTTTTTCCAATTGTTTGATGCGGGATTGTACCTGTACGGACTTCGTGGCTTTATAACGAAAACGCTCGATAAACGCCTCGGTATCGGCCAATTTCTTCTGTTGGTTCTCATAAGCGCGCTGCTGCTGCTCACGGCGTTCACGGCGAAGTACGACGTACTCCGAATATTTTACCTTATAATCGTAGACCTTACCTAGTTCGATCTCCAAGGTCCGGAAAGTCGTATTATCGATAAAGGCACGGTCGTGCGACACTAAGATCACAGCGTTGGCACGGGTAGCGATAAAGTTCTCCAACCATTGGATGGACTCGATATCCAGATGGTTCGTCGGCTCATCCAGCAGCAACACGTCCGGCCTACGGAGTAAGAGCTTCGCCAACTCGATACGCATGCGCCAGCCTCCGCTGAACTCAGACGTCGGGCGGTCGAAATCGCTACGGCTAAAACCTAGTCCGGCCAATGTACGCTCCAACTCCGCATGGTAGTTGTTTCCTCCCATCATCTGGAAATGCTCCGATAGATACGTGACACGATCAATCAGCTTTTGATAGCCCTCGGAGTCATAATCCGTACGCTCCGCCAATTGAGTATTCAAGCGATTGATCTCCTCCTCCATCTCATGGATATGCTCGAAAGCGCATTCCGCCTCCTCCCGAACCGTACGGGTATCCACCAATTGCATGTGCTGGGGCAGGTATCCGATCGTGACCTCCTTCGGTACGCTAACAGTTCCAGAAGTCGGCGATTGCAGGCCTGCGAATATTTTCAACATTGTAGATTTGCCCGCTCCGTTCTTGCCCACCAAAGCGATACGGTCCTTCTTGTTTACCACAAAAGAAATATCATCAAAAAGCGTAAAACCGCCAAACTCCACTGTTAGTCCTTCAACCGAAATCATACTGTCTCTTTAATTTATGACCGCAAAGATACAACAGTTCAAGGTTTACTCACAAACTTTTCAATTAATATCAGCACATCCTTATGCAACGGAAGGGCCGGATCGGTATAGGTAGCCATCTGTTTTTGCTGATCCATCGTATCGCAAGTCTTCATCAGATGGTTCATATTCCCGATCAAATGGTAATCGGCCGAAGGTTGGGATCGCTTCAATAGTTCGGCGTCTTTTACGGATACTTGCATATCCTTATCCCCTTGCAAGATCAACACCGGGACTTTTAGTTTCTTGATGATTTCCTGCGGATTATACGTATACCATGAGATCATATAAGGCTGTACCGACGAGCGGAACAGGGCTTGCAAACCGATCGGCACGTCCGGTACGAGCTTCCCTTCCTTCAAGGACGTGTTTATGGATCTCACCATATTCCGGATCACTTCCGGTTGACCGGCCATCTGTTCCTCTATGATCTCATAAGCGGGACGCCCCGCACCCGCCACCGAAATGTATCCTTTCACTTTCGGATTATCCACCGAAGCCGCCATACCGACCAACGCTCCCTCGCTATGCCCCAACACATAGATTCCGGAGATCCGTTTGTCCTTGCTTAAATAATCGATCCAGCCTCGTGCGTCCTTGATCCCGTCCTCGAAACGCATGGAATACTCATCCTTTCCGGCCGAGGCGCTCGAAGCGATACCCCGCTTATCATAACGCAGGGAAGCGATACCCTTCCCTGCCAGCCCTTCCGCCAAATATCTCAAGGAATTATTCTTACCCGGCAAGGCGGCGGAGTTCCCGTCCATATCCGTAGGGCCGGAGCCGGGGATGATCAATACCACAGGATAACCGGACTCCTGATTGGGAGTTACCATCTTCCCTTTTAATACCCCGGTAGACGTATTCAACACCACCGGACGCTCGTTCAACCGTACAGGCAACTGGGGCAGACCAGACAAGGATACGAGAAGAAAGCAAACGAAAGCTATCAGTTTCTTTTTCATAACGGAATCAATTTATATACTTAAAGCACACATGAGACATACAATCTCAGTATCCGCCAAATGTAACTAAAAAAGGGGAAAACCTCTCGGCCTTCCCCCTTCTTTATCTAACATCTTTATAGGAAATTAATAACCCGGATTCTGTTTCAAGTTCGGATTCTTATCCATGCTTGTTTGAGGAATCGGCAAGTAACGGTTACGAGAAGAGAACTGGCGAGTCTCAATAACAGCCGTACCCGTGATTTCCGCACGTTTAGTAGGCTCAGACTCCCCATAATTAATCGTTCCTGTAACACGTAACAAATCACCATTCATGACTTTCTCGGCAAGCATCTTTCCATCTTCCTGCCAACGGACGATGTCCGCACGGCGCAAGCCTTCGCCGGCCAACTCTACCGTACGCTCACGACGGATCAATTCACGAAGTTTATCCTTCGTCCCATATTTAGCCTTATCCACTTCCCGCATTCCTACACGCTGACGGATCTGATTCAAATAACCATAGATCTCATCAGAAGGACCGCTCAACTCATTCGCAGCCTCCGCATACGTCAATAGGACCTCCGCATAACGGAATACGATCGGACAAGCTCCCGAGCTCCAAACATCTCCATATTGATCCATCGGATCCAAGTATTTCGCCCAAGTCAAAGCACTCTTGGAAGCATTATCTGTATAAGTCGGGAAGTTCTTGTTGACAGTACCATCTTGAAGTTTCTCATCCAAAGTATTCAAGACATCACCTCTCCAGTCACGTCCCGGATATAAAATGGTCATGGCCATACGAGGGTCGCGATTCGCGAACGGATGCTTCGCATCATAAGTCTTCGACTCTTCTTTCGTCAATCCATCTGACATTTCATACATATCCACCAAATTCTGGGTCGGGACGATAGAAGACCAACCTTGGTCAACATTATTATACATTTGCCCGATGGTTCCCAATCCATCCAACGTCTCAATATTCTGATCCGCTAGAATTATCTCTTTAGAATCCACTCCCGATACCTTAAAAAGATTCGTATAATCCGGATCCAACTCATACTGCTTCAAATCAATGATTGCCTTAGCTGCGTCTTTTGCCTTTTGCCAATCACCATAATACAAAGCCTCACGCATCTTGATAGCTAAAACAGCACCTTTAGCGATATAGCCACGAGCCTCCGGAGCCTCCGCGATCCCAGCTAAGGCCTCGTCTAAATCCTTAGCTATATAATCGCGTACCTCTTGTTCCGTATTACGTTCTACTTTAGCCTCGTCCGCACTTGAATAAGAACTAATAATAGGCACACCACCATACCACCAATTCATCAAGAAATACTTATAAGCACGGATCGCTTTAGCTTGAGCCACATAATTAGCTTTTACAGCGTCACTAGAAAACGTCACCTTGTCTACATTCTCCAAGAATGTATTCGCCTTACGAATCGACTTGTAATCATAAAGGATCTGCCCAGGATTAGAACTAGACAATGACCCATCCCCCCACGGGCGGAATCCTTCCCAAGGGAAATTATTATAGCCTATATCTGAGCCACAATCCAGATAAAGCAACGTATTTCCATCTAGCAAATCCTTATAACAGCCTACTATGAAGCCCTTCGCATCCGCCTCTGTCTGCCATGTGGTAGAAGGAGCCAACTGATCCTTAGGCACCGTATCCAGAAAATCCGAACACGAAGTAGATAACGCAGCCATACCAGCCGCCAACATATATATTGATAATCGTTTCATAAAATCTTCTATTTAAATGGTCTTAACTAATTAGAATGTCACATTTACGCCAAAAGAATTTGTCATCACTAATGGGTAGCTAGACAAACGGGAACTAACCGTCTCCGGGTCTACGTTCAATGGCATAGAATCTATCGTAAACAAATTCTCCGCAGAATAATAAACACGTACATTCGACAAACCGATAGCGTTCAGCACACTCTTTGGAAGCGTATATCCCAATTGCAATGTCTTCAGACGCAGGTAACTGGTATTAATTACCCAGAAATCAGACATCACGTTAGAAGCCTCACTCGGAGATTTTCTAGACTCCGCTACACGCGGCATACTTGCATTGGTATTTTCCGGTGTCCAGCTATCCAGCCATGCAGTAGAAGGATGTCCGGCACTACCCGAGAACTCACCAAACGCTTCTTTCGTAAACGCACGGCCTACATTAGCCGCACCGGTGAAGTTTAAAGTCAAGTCAAATGCTTTATAGCCTACATTCAAGTTCAAACCAAATGTAACAACTGGATTGATAGTCTTAGACAATACACGGTCATCCGCATCCAGCTTTCCATCTCCATTCGTATCTACATAACGTAAATCACCGGCTTGGAAATCCTGTCCGAACGGGTAGCCGTCTTTTCCTTTATAGGTATCCATCCATTGCTGTGCCTCTGCGTCAGATTGGAAAAAGCCATCAGCCTTATATACATAGTAAGAATCGATTGGCTTTCCAACAAAACGCCACAAATCACCGTCATCAGGATTTGTCATACGGTCTACACCTCCTAAATCCTCGATCTTGTTCTTATTATAGGCCATATTTCCCATCACATTCAATGACCAGTCATTCCACTTATTGTTATAACCTAGCTGTACCTCGACACCTCGGTTACGCATAGAACCCACGTTATCGAAATAAGGATCCAAGCCAAACTCAGTCGGGACCGGTACCTCCATGATGATATCCGTAGTCTTGCGATCATAGTAATCAAACGTGAAAGTCACATGATTAATAACCGCATCCAAGCCAATACCCCAAGTCGTAGATTTCTCCCATGACAAATCCTCGATACGATAGGCTTTCTGATAATATCCCGTCGTCAAGTTGCCTCCCATAGGATAATTACCATCCAAATTATAAGTCTGCATCCAAGGATAATATTGGTTCTCCCAAGGATTCGATTTATTTAAGGCGTCTTGATTACCTAACATACCCCAAGAAGCACGAATCTTCAAACTGCTCAACCAATCATGCGTACTTTCCATAAACTCCTCCTCGCTGATACGCCAAGCACCGGAGAAAGAAGGGAAATATCCCCAACGATGTCCCGGAGCAAAACGAGAGGAAGCATCCGCACGGAAGTTTGCCTCTAATAAATATTTTCCCGCAAAATCATAATTAATACGCCCAAAATAGGAAAGCATGGCAAGCTCTCGGCTCAAACCATCATTTGTTTGTGTAGAAGCCCCACCGGCATCCATATCATTCAGGCTATTACTCGGGAAATTATTCCTCTGCATCTGATTCTTGCTAACCTCATACTTCTCCGCATGATAACCTACCATCACTTTCAAGCCATGCTGACCAAAGTTCTTGCTGTAATTCAGCAAAGCATCGAAATTATAACGTTTCCAATTCACGAAACGTTCAACCAAGGAAGTGGTACGAGACGCAGATGCCGGATCATCCGGTATGCTCAGAACTCGCTCCGTATGACGTTGGTCCTCGTTCACATAGGCACCCGTCACAGTAGCCTTCAGCCCATCAATAATATCATAATCAACAGAAAGTGCCCCCGTAAAATTCTGGTTACAATTATCCACCGTCTGCCCGGAATCCAACCATGCGATAGGGTTACCATCGTTAGTTTGTCCGTATTTGCCATCCTTATCCTTGACAGGAATCATCGGACTAATAATATTCAATTGACGGATAATCTGGTCGGAAGAACCACCATAATAGCTAGCATTCGGATCCGAGAAGTCATTCTTGATGAAAGACATGTTCATCCGAACAGCCAGTTTCTTCGTCAACTGCATATCCAGATTCGTACGTCCGTTAAACTGTTTACGATCTGAGTTAGGAAGGATACCCGTCTGCCCTAAATATCCGGCCGAAGCCATATACTTCACGTTCTCCGCACCACCTGTAATACTAACATTGTGCTTATGCAACAAACCTGTCCGATAAGCCTCATCATTCCAGTCCGTATTAGGATGTCCGTAAGGATCAGAGCCATCCTCAAACATCCGGATGTCCTCGTCACTATAACGTCCCGGCTCGAAACGATTCCACAAACGTGCGTAATCGGCTGAGCTGACACGATCAATCATGGAAGTAGCTTTCGAGGCACCCACATATCCGTTATAAGAAATACGAGGAGCACCCGTCTTACCACGTTTTGTCGTGATCAAGATAACACCATTAGAAGCCTTCGAACCGTAAATAGCGGCGGAAGAAGCGTCTTTCAATACAGAAATACTCTCAATATCATTCGGATCGATATCATTCATGGAGCCACTCTCGATACCATCGATCAAGATATATGGGCTGGCAGAGTTCAAAGTACCGACACCACGGATACGGATCGTACTACCATCCTGTCCCGGACGGCCTTGACCCGAGGTAACGGTTACACCCGGCATCATACCTTGAAGACCGGAAGACACGTTGGAGATAGGACGGCTTGTCAACTCCTTGCTATCCAATTGGGCTACCGCTCCCGACAAGTTCGCCTTCTGTTGCGTACCATAACCGACAACGATCACCTCATCTAATTTCTGGGTATCTTCCTGCAAGGACACATTGATGGAAGGCTCTCCATTATATTTGAATTCTTGAGTTAGATAACCGATAAAGGATACTTGGATCACATCCCCTTTCTTCACATCCAACACGAAATTACCATTCATGTCGGTTACAGTACCATTCGTAGTACCTTTTACAACTATTGACGCTCCAGCCACAGGGCCAAAACTGTCACTAACCGTTCCCTTCAAACTACCTTCTTGCTGGGAAATACCTACCCTCGGAGTTATCGCCGCACGATCAGAAGCATGAACCACACCCCCGGAACAAAACGCTGCAGACAATAGAACAAAACTGACAGGTCTTACAATTTTCAACATAAGAATCGTTTTTTGTTTATTAAATAGCTGTTACTATTATAAGACTTAAGGCATACTATTTTAGATCTCGTTTCTTATAATATTCACTCTTCTAAATCATTAATGTATAATTATAAATCCTCGGTTAACTACCATGAAAGCGCTTCTTCATCGTTCTGGCGGAACTTATAATCATTAGACGCAGCAAATATAGCACTATTTTTAATTATAAAACAAAAAAGACTAATTTTTCGCATACGAATCTAAAACGACACCACCTAATTATTAAAATATTTAACAAACAATCTTTTCAACCATAATCTTTTTTAGTACGGAGCTATGGACATCAAAGAGGTATATGGTTTAAAATTCAAACATGAAGTTAGTGTATATGAGTAATAAACGGAGTTCCGCCAGAACTACGTACTTATAGAAGCCTGATTAATATTAAGGCACTTATTCCATTTATTCCTTTATAACCACTATTTATCATGAAAAAGTTGTTATCTTCGTCCCTTGTAATAACTAATTATTAAATTATGAAAAAGAAAAGCTTAACTTTATTACTAGCGACTACAGTGGCAAGTAGTATCCTATTTTCGTCCTGTATAGGATCTTTTGGTTTAACAAACAAACTTTTAACGTGGAATAGAAGCATCGACAGTAAGTTTGTTAATGAGCTAGTGTTCATTGCTTTCTGGATTGTCCCGGTTTACGAGATTTCCGCTTTGGCTGATGTCCTTGTGATCAACTCTATCGAATTTTGGAGCGGAAGTAATCCTGTAGCGGATGTAGGTAACGTTAAAACAATCGATGGTAAAGACGGCGTTTATACCGTAGAAACAAAAGTTGACGGATACCATATCCAAAAGGAAGGCGATGAGAAAGCGGTTGACTTAGTTTTCAACGAGGCTGACCAAAGCTGGAATGTAGAAGCTAACGGAGAAAGCACAAAATTATTAAAATTCAATGGTGATGACGAAGTTGTCATGTATTTACCCGATGGCAAGGAAATGAATGTCGAGCTAAACCAAGCAGGTGTTTTAGCTTTCCAACAGGTAGCTGACGGATATTCTTACTATGCAGCTAAATAATTGAAAATTGAGAATTGAGAATTAGAAGTGACTCTACGTAATTTTCAATTCTCAATTCTCAATTCCCCAGTGCTAATCTAAATAAAATACGATGAATATGAACTCTATCAAAAAAATGATGCTTTCCGGAGCATTAGGTTGCCTTATTTCCGGAATGGCTTATGCGGACGGTTCTTCACCCCAACCCGTAAAACCTTATTGGCAAGACATTCAAGTCGTAGCCGTAAACAAGGAAAAACCCAGAAGCTCCTTCATGAGTTATGCGGACCGAGAAACCGCCCTCACCTCTCGATTTGAGAAAAGCCCGTACTATTCCCTATTAAACGGTACTTGGAAATTTTTCTTTGTCGACTCTTACAAAGATCTTCCTCAAAATATCACAGATCCTTCCGTTAATACCTCTTCATGGGATGATATAACCGTTCCCGGAAACTGGGAAGTACAAGGACATGGCGTAGCCATTTATACGAATCATGGTTACGAGTTTAAACCCAAAAATCCCCAACCCCCTTTATTACCGGAAGCGAATCCGGTTGGCGTATACCGCAGGGACATCGAGATACCCGCAAATTGGGATAACCGGGATATTTATTTACACATCGGCGGAGCTAAATCCGGCCTTTACGTATATTTAAACGGGAAAGAAGTGGGTTATAGCGAGGATTCCAAAAATCCCGCCGAGTTCTTGATCAATAAATACCTGCAACCCGGAAAGAATGTACTTACATTAAAGATATTCCGTTGGAGCACCGGTTCTTATTTGGAATGTCAGGATTTCTGGAGAATGAGCGGTATCGAACGTGACGTATTCCTTTGGTCTCAACCCAAGGCCAGTATTCAAGATTTCCGTGTCGTCTCAACTTTGGACGATACGTATACGAATGGAATCTTCAAACTGGCGGTAGACTTAAAGAATCATACCCAAGAAACAAAAAACTTAAATGTCGGATATGAGCTTTTGGACGCAAAAGGTAATCTTATGGCCTCCGAGGCTAATGATATATGGGTAAGTCCTGCAAGTCCTCAAACAGCATCTTTTGAGTATGATTTAAAGAACGTAGCCCCTTGGAGTGCCGAGCACCCGAATCTATACAAATTATTGATGACGATAAAAGAAGAGGGTAAGGTAATCGAGGTAGTTCCATTCAACGTTGGTTTCCGCCGGTTCGAGATGAAGCAAATCGACCAAGTAGCGGAAAACGGAAAACCTTATACGGTCTTATTATTCAACGGACAACCGGTGAAGTTCAAGGGAGTCAATATCCATGAGCATAACCCGGAAACCGGACATTACGTTACCGAGGAACTCATGCGTAAGGATTTCGAACTGATGAAGCAAAACAATATCAACGCTGTCCGCCTATGCCACTATCCGCAAGACCGTAAATTCTATGAACTCTGCGACGAATACGGATTGTATGTTTACGATGAGGCGAATATCGAGTCTCACGGTATGTATTACAGCCTGAAAAAAGGCGGCACTTTGGGTAATAATCCGGAATGGCTGATCCCGCATATGGACCGTACGATGAATATGTACGAACGAAACAAGAATTATCCGAGCGTTACTTTCTGGTCACTCGGAAACGAGGCTGGAAACGGATACAACTTCTATCAAACTTATTTGTATCTGAAAGACAAGGAAATAAATAGCATGAATCGTCCGGTGAACTACGAACGTGCCCTTTGGGAATGGAATACGGATATGTACGTACCTCAATACCCGAGCGCTGAATGGCTAGAGGAAATCGGACGTAAGGGTAGTGATCGTCCGGTAGCTCCTTCGGAGTATTCACATGCGATGGGAAACTCTTCCGGTAACTTATGGGATCAATGGAAAGCGATCTATAAATACCCGAACCTGCAAGGCGGATTCATCTGGGACTGGGTGGACCAAGGTATCTTGGAAAAAGATAAGAATGGACGTGAATATTATACCTATGGTGGTGACTATGGAGTAAACGCCCCTAGTGACGGAAACTTCCTTTGCAACGGTATAGTAAACCCAGATCGTACCCCGCATCCCGCTATGGCAGAGGTTAAATACGCCCATCAAAATATCGGGTTTGAGGCGATCGATTTAGCGAACGGTTTATTCCGCGTCACGAACCGTTTTTATTTCACGAACCTAAAGAAATATATGGTCCACTATAGCGTAACAGCCAATAATAAAGTTGTACGCTCCGGTAAAGTCTCTTTGGACATAGAACCTCAAGCTTCTAAGGAATTTACGGTTCCCGTAGGCAACTTAAAGCCACAAGCCGGTACGGAATATTTCGTAAACTTCAACGTAACGACCGTAGAAAAAGAGCCGTTAATCCCTATCGGACACGAAATCGCTTGCGATCAATTCCGCTTACCGATCGAAAACCCCAAGAAGGCGTTTAAGACCAGCGGCCCTAAATTAACGGTTTCAACCAATGGAGATAACTTATCGGCATCCTCCTCAAAGGTAAACTTCGTGTTTAACAGGAAGACAGGAATCGTTACTTCTTATAAAGTGGATGGTACGGAATATTTCAGCGAGGGTTTCGGTATCCAACCGAACTTCTGGCGTGCGCCGACCGATAACGATTACGGAAACGGTATGCCAAAACGCTTGCAAGTCTGGAAGGAAAGCAGCAAGAACTTCAACGTGACAGACGCTACCGTCACTATGGATGGCAATAACGCCGTGGTTAACGTGAACTATTTATTGCCGGCAGGAAATCTATACATTGTTAATTATACGATCTATCCAAGCGGAGCCGTAAATGTGGCCGCCCGTTTCACATCCACGGATATGGATGCCGCCCAAACCGAGGTATCGGAAGCTACTCGCACGGCAACCTTCACTCCGGGACGTGACGCCGCCCGTAAAGAGGCTTCCAAACTAAACGTTCCTCGTATCGGTGTTCGCTTCCGCTTACCGGCAAGTATGAATCAAGTGGAATATTTCGGACGGGGACCTGCTGAGAACTACTTGGACAGAAACGCCGGTAGTATGATCGGCTTATATAAATCTACAGCCGAGGAATTATATTTCCCATATGTACGCCCGCAGGAAAACGGTCATCATACCAACACTCGTTGGGTATCACTTAGTACCGGCAAGAAAGGCTTGTTGATCCAAGCGGATAATACGATTGGATTTAACGCTTTGCGTAATTCCATAGAGGATTTCGATGACGAGGAAGCAACTGGGCTACCCCGTCAATGGAGTAATTTCACACCAGAGCAAGTAGCGAACCATGATGAAGCCGCAGCAAAGAACGTATTACGTCGTCAGCATCATATCAACGATATCACGCCTCGCAACTTCGTTGAGGTTTGCGTCGACTTGAAACAACAAGGTGTAGCAGGTTATGATAGCTGGGGTTCACGTCCGGAACCAGCTTATACATTACCCGCAAACCGGGAATACAACTGGGGCTTTACCCTTATTCCGCTTAAATAAAGAAAAGTCATAACTTATCCATAACAAAGGGAGTGTATTAGGCTTAATCCAATACACTCCCTTTGTTTATACTACTGCAACGGCTTTGCAGCACTACTGCAAGGCGGGTTGCAGTAACGTATCCTTATTTAATCACTTCCTTCAAGGTATTCTGTAAGTCTTCTCCAGTGATATTCTTGGCGATGATCACCCCATTCGGATCCAATAACACATTTGCCGGAATACCCCGTACCCCATAAAGAGCAGGGATCTCAGAATCCCAATATTTCAAGTCGGAAACGTGAGCCCAAGTCAGATGATCGTCTGCGATCGCTTTCTGCCATTTAGCCTTATCCTTGTCCAAGGATATACCTACGATCGTAAAGTTCTTATCCTTATATTGCTGGAAGGCATTTACCACGTTAGGGTTTTCCTTGCGACACGGGGGACACCAAGAGGCCCAAAAATCCAATAACACATATTTTCCCCTAAAGTCCGACAATGACACAGAAACTCCTGCAGTATCCGGCAAGGAAAACTCCGGAGCGACTTGTCCGATCTGTACGTGTTCTAATTGCTTGATAATACCGTCCAAGTCCTTCACATAAGGACTATTCGCCAATACCGGGGAAATCTTCGCACGAGTCGCCTTCAAATCATCCAAAGATAATTGGTAGGTAAAATAACGATATAGATAGAACGCCGCCGCCGGAGAATCCGGATATTTCGAGATCAAACTGTCAATATCATACCCTTCCTCAAATACCTTCTCCGCATTTTCTTGAAAGACATCATTCACCGGCGAGTTCCGTACGGTAATGGTCTCCCCGTCATTCCCGATCTTGACATTCATATCCGTATTCTCCAAGAAAAGTTGAACCGGATAGTTCATGCTCTCGGTTGCCAAACCGAATAGTAAAGGCTGATCTACCTCACCCTTAAAGGTGAATTTCCCATCTTTGATCTCCGCCGTATCCACGTCAAAGAACATTTTATTACGGAATGACTTCAAGTAAATTTTACCGTCGGGCATATTCTCTACCTCACCATTGATAACATATCCTTTTGGAACTTCTTGGCAACCAACCATCAAAAGGCCGGTAAGTGCCATCATACAAAATTGCTTCATTTCTCTATTCTATTTATTGATTACTTAAACCCAGGGTGATGATAACGTCCCTTTTTCAACGAGATCTTACCATATTCTATCACACGCACCGGGCAACGATGAATGCAGGCAACGCACTGAACGCAAGTATCAGCCCATTCCGGTTTTCCGTCACCCGACAGGGAAATCGTACCGGTCGGACAGACCTTCGCACAGATACCGCAAGAGATACAGGCATCCGTAGCATAAAATCGGTTGCCGCCTATCGCGAAGTGAGTGAACAACGGATAGACCATATAGCTCTTCAAAAGAGGGACACTTCCCGCATAATACAAAGAGGGATTTCTCTTCTGCCGGATCGCCTCTACGATCGCACCTACACGTTCCGGCGCTTTTTCCAGTTTCTCAGTCTCTACCACCTTACTATCCACGTCGAAGCCGGGCATCAAGACATAATTGTTCGGCATTTGTACAGAGAATCCTCGGGTTACGGCAATTCCCCGCCTCGCCAAGATGCTCCGCATGATCCGATCCGTATATCCACAATCATCACCACAAGTACAGACGAAATAAACCTCTTGCCCCTTATATCCGGACAGGATCAACCGGGAAATAAAGCGGGGCACCAATACAGCCGGCCCCAAGAATGGACAGGGAACACAAAAAACACTTTCTCCCTCTCCCCCAATGGATAAGCATTCTTACCCTCATTCACATTCAACGCATCGGCAATGGAAACCAACGGCTCATCGAAAGCCGTCCCTAACGCTTCCGCAACCCAACGGGAGTTTCCTGTCCCTGTAAAGTAGAATATCATGCGCTCATTTTTTAGATGCAAAAATACATAATATCCAAATATATACGCTATCTTTGTCTAGTTTAAGAAACCTAAAAAACAAATCTTATGACAACGATGGAATTAAATTTACGGAAAGAATATCTCTATGACTTGATAAAAGGCATGGATGAGGAAAGATTATCGAAAGTGGAGACCTATATAAAACGTTTGTGCTCTCCTACTTCCAAAAAGGCAACGAACTACCCTTGGACGCCATCGGTAGAAGAATTAGAATCTATGATAGCCGAATCTGAAGAAAACTATGAGAAGGGACTTTATATAGAGGAAGAAGAGATAAATAAGTTTTTTGAATCGATGAGATGAAACAAGCCATTACAAAATATTGTATTGTATAGAAAATGATGATTTCATCCACATTGTAGTCGTTTTCGATTGCAGGCAAACCCCCTATAAATAAATATCTTTTTTCAAATAAATCCAATGGTCTAAACATGCAGAAGAATCATTTACTGAAATATCAGATATTCGATACTAGGCAATCACCGGATAAACTGATGGATTTATTCAGATAAAATAACAAGGGATAGAAATGTAAGCGTCTTACAATTTATCCCTTGTTTTACTTTTCTGAATTATAGCGCAAATCAAATCTCAATATCCCAAATACCCGCCGAACGTTCTAATTCGACCAAGGCTGAGCTGTAATTAAACAGCGTCTCAATATACTGAGCTTGTACTTCATCGTAAGTACGCTGGGCGTCCAAGACTTCCAACAAAGAGACTTCCCCTCTATTATAGCTGTAAATCTTGCCATCCATCACCTCACGGGCTTGCCTTAAAAGCCCATCCTGATAATGATTAACTTGCTCGGCGAAAGATTGATAATTGCGATATGCCTGCATCACCTCCGTCTGCACTTGCAAAAGAGCCTGCTTATATTGCGCTTCCGCTTGTTGCTCCCGATAACGAGCGGCACGAACCGTCCCCTTATTGAAATTAGAGAATTTCAAAGGAACAGCGATACCTGCCGTCACTCCGGTAAAAGGAGGCGCCGGGGCTTCCTCATTATAAACCCGGGCATTACGGCTTACGGCGATAGACAAATCCACATCCGTATTCCGCTCCCGGCGAGCTACTTTCAAGGCTCTAGCGGCCACTTCCTTGTTTTTTAAGGCAGCTACCAAATCCGTACGCCCCTCGCTTGCCGCCGTTATTAAGTCAACAAGGATAAAATTCCGAGGCTCCATACGTAACTCGGCCTCTGGATGAAATAAGGTATCCGAACTGAAGGTCCCCGTCAAGAAATTTAAGTTCGAGAAAGCATTCTTCAATTCCGCTCCGGCTTGCAGCAACTCGTTCCGCAAGATTCCGGCCTCTACCCGGCTCTGCGTAGCGTCCACCTCACGGATTTGCCCTAACGAGAAACGGATGCTGTCGCTCTCCGCCAATGTCCGGATATTCTCATAGGCATTCTCCTTTACCTTATATAACTCATGTTGCTTCAAGGCTTCCATATAAGCGATCGTAGCGTCTGCCTGAAGGTTCCGGAAATAATCGGCCAACAAAGCCTCGGCCAACTCACTCTCGCTACGTGCCAATGAGATATTCGCACCCCGTTTTCCAAAAGAGAAAGTTTTGCTCAGTTCTACCTCAACACCTTCTCCCATTTGCAAGGAATTATTCTCATTATTGAAATAAGACACGGAAAGGTTCGGATCGTTAAACACCTTTGCCGCCGTTACCTCAGCCTTAGCGGCCGGCACATTCAATTTCTCCGACGCATACTCAAGGTTGCCTTCCGCAACCCGCTCCATATATTGCCGATACGTAAGCGGAACCATGGTCTGGGCATTCACGGATAAGCATCCGCAGAGTAATGACAGGATTATATATTTCTTCATATCTTCTAATCTAAACATAGTATATCTTTTTAGTTCCACCTCCGGATTAAGCGTGCAGCTCTTTTTCCTCCGATACCGGCGTCAAATCCTTCCCTTCATAATGTTTCTCGATCATGTAGTATAAAGCGGGAAGTACATAAAGCGTGATTACCGTAGCAAATAAAAGCCCGTAAACGATTACCGTAGCCAAGGGACGCTGCACGTCCGAACCGATACCTGTACTAACAGAGGCAGGAAGCAATCCCAAGACCGCAACCGTAGCCGTCATCAAGATCGGACGGAAACGGTGCTTAGTTCCCGTTATCACCGCATCTTTCAAATCTCGTTCCCTTGTACGTAAGTTATTGATATGGGAAATCATGATCACGCCATTTTGGATAGCGACACCGACCAAGGCAATAAAACCAACCGCCGAGGAAACATTCAATGTCATTCCCCGCACATTCAACGCCAACATACCACCAAACAAAGCCAAGGGAACGACACTCATCATTAAAGCCGCCTGCCGGAATTTACCGCAAGCCGCAAACAACAGAAGCAGCATCAGTCCCAACGCCAAAGGAACCACAGCCCCCAAACGGGCATACGCACGATGCTGGTTCTCGAACTGTCCGGCCCATTTCAAATGCACGGAATCATGATCGTATTTCACCTCTTTATCAATCAACGCATTCGCATTATTCAAGAACGCCGTCAAGTCCACGCCACGTAAATTAACCCGTACCGTCAAGTGCCGCTTATTCATCTCACGGGTAATCGTACTGGCACCGGTTGTCATCTTAATCTCCGCTACTTGCGAAAGAGGAATCTTCGTTCCGGAACCGGTAGTCAGCAATAGATTACCGATACGTTCGGGAGAATTGCGGCTAGCGTCATCGAAACGACAAATCACGTCATAACTTTTACTTCCGACAAATATCTGGGAAATAGAGGCTCCACCGATCGCTAACTCAATCAAATCAGCCACATCCGACACGTTCAAGCCATACTGGGCGATACGGGCACGATCCGCAATAATCTGCAATTGCGGCAACGGAGGCTCTTGATCTACCGCTACGTCGGCAGCACCCGGTATTTCCTTCAACACATTAGCGACTTGATCCGCGATATGGCGACTTTCCGTAATATCATCGCTATAGATCTTCAACGCCAAATCACTATGAGCCCCGGCGATCTGATCCATCACCATATCGATGATCGGCTGGGAGAAACCGACCGAGTAGCCGGGCATAGTCTCCAACTTAGCTGCCATCTCCTCGATCAAATCCGCTTTCGTCTTACCGAACTCCCATGTACTATAGGGCTTCAATCCCACGCCACACTCCACATGGGAGAGTGAGAACGCTTCCGCCCCCTCATCATCGCGACCTACTTGGGTCATTACATATGAGACTTCCTTAAACTCTTTTAAAGTCTTCCGAAGCTCCGCCCCCATCTCCTTCGATTTCTCAATGGAAATACCCGGAGGAAGCTGTACCTGTATCCAGATCGCCCCCTCATCCAACGGAGGCAAGAAGTCTTTTCCTACGGTATAACTTAAAATCCCCGCTCCCAGCAATATCGCCAGTAACGGTACAATAACCCGTCTTGGCTTCTCCATCAATCGGACAATTTGTGAATGATAAGCCGTGGAAAGTTTCTCCAACCAACGATTATGGTAAATCTTTCCCGGCTTACGATACGCATAAAAGGCCAATCCCGGAATCAAGAACAAGGCCACACACAAAGCGCCCAGCAAAGCATACCCTACGGTATAAGCCATCGGCGTAAACAATTTCTTCTCAATATGCTCAAAAGCGAACAAAGGAAGATAGGCGGTTATAATAATTAATGTAGAGAAAAAGATCGGGCGAGCCACCTCAGTCGTACGGCGCAAGATCGAATCTTCCGTCAATACCTCATCCGGATGCCGTTCCCTTTTCTTCAAGACCGTCTCCATCATCACGATCGCTCCGTCTACCAAAATACCGAAGTCTATAGCGCCTAAGGAAAGTAGGTTCGCAGGAATATTCGTAACATGCATCAAGATAAAGGCAATCAATAGAGACAAGGGAATAGTTAAAGCCACCAACAAAGCGCCACGCCAACTCCCCAAGAATAAGATCAGTACTAAGACGACCAGTACCATACCCTCGAACAACGTATGCGATACGGTATGCAAGGTCGTATTAACCAAATCCGTACGATCCATAAACGGATGGATACGGGTTCCCTCGGGAAGTGTCTCGCTATTTAGTTCGTCTACCGCCTTATGCACATCATCCAACACCCGGGACGGATTCTCCCCCCTGAGCATTTGTACGATACCTTCCACGCCATCGGAGTAATCACGGGTATCGTCCGTAAAACCTAAAACGCCCTTACGCTCCAAGTTTCCGTATTTCAGTTTACCGATATCATTCAAGTAGACCGGGACACCATTCACGGTCTTGATCACGATATGTCCCAAGTCTTCCAAGTCCTTAACCAGACCGATTCCACGGATCACATAACTCAAATCCCCCCGGCTTAACATACTACCACCGGCGTTCACGTTATTCTTCTCTATCTTTTCCGTAATATCCCCTAAGGTAATGTCATATTGCTCCATCTTATAAGGGTTCACCTCGATCTGATATTGGGTAGTGATACCGCCGTAATTACTTACATCCGCTACACCCGTAACCTGTTTCAGTCTCGGAATAATTACCCATTTATGCAAATCGGTCAACTCCCTCAAGTCCAAACGGTCACTTTCCACCACATAACGAAAGATCTCTCCCGTCGGCGAAGTCAAAGGATTTAAGCCGGGAACCGCATTATAAGGAAGCTCCACGTCTACCAACCGCTCTTGTACACGTTGCCGGGCCCAATAATCCTCAATACCATCATCAAAAACCAATACGACCGTAGATAAACCAAACGTATTCTTGCTACGCATTACGTTTAATCCCGGCAGACCATTCATAGCCCGCTCGATCGGAATACTGATTTGTTGCTCGATCTCCTCGGCGGCCAATCCGGGAACCTGCGTCACGACTTGCACGGTGGTATCGGCGATATCCGGATAAGCATCTATCGCCAACCGCGTCCAAGAATAATAACCAACGATCGCTAAGAACAGAAATAACACGAACATCAGTCCTCGCCGATGTATCGCCAAGTAAATAATCCTTTTCATAATCCGTTAGCGTGCGTCAAGTAAATAAAACGCTCCAGTAGCTACGATCTCGTCACCTACGTTCAAGCCGGATAAAACCACCGTCTTGCCATCTTCAGTAAGGCCGGTCTCGATCTTTTGTTTCCGGTAATCGTTATTCCCCAATTCCACCAATACGTACATATTCTCCTCTTCCTGCAAGATAGCGGAAGTAGGTATACGAATCACCTCCGCCTCACGGTCGCTCAGCTTGACCGTGCCGTACATCTCCGGCTTCATCAAACGGGTAGTGTTATCGCACTCGATCAAGACCTCCACCGAACGGGTATCGGGGTCCAGCATCTCGCTGATGTGATAAATCTTTCCCGATATCGGTTTATCCGGCATGGCTACCAACCGGATTTCCACCTCATCCAAAGCCTGTATTAAACTCAAATCCTTCTCTTTTACATGGGCGACCACCCATACCTTGCTCAAATCGGCGATGACAGCTACAGGCTCGGCGTCCTCTTTCATATATTGCCCGATTACGATCCGATCTTTCACGACCTCACCGGCTATAGGCGAGCGAACGATCAATGGTTGCCCCAAAGCCATTTCATCCGGATTAATCTGAAAGACTTTCAATGCGGCGACCATATTCTCATAGTCTTTTTTCTTTAACTCGTAATTCACCTCGGCCTCTTCCAATTCCTTTTGGACACCAACCTTGTTTTTCATCAAGTCTTTCTCCCGATTCAAGCTTTTCAAAGCCAGTTCCATCTCTTGGCGAGCTTGGTAATAAGATTTCCCCGCCTCATAAACAGCGGGAGCGCTAATTTCGAAGATCGGACTACCCAGGGCCACTTTCTGCCCTAAGCGAACGAACGATTTCGTAATTCGCCCGCTTACCGGTGAAGCCACCTCCGCGTAATTAGAAGGAATCGCCTGTACGACCCCCGAGGTGGTAAACTCCATACGGTAAGGTTCCCGTTTAACTGTTTCCTTTGTCAACTTGGATAAAACAGGAGATTCGGAACCGATATGTATAATATCCCCTTTGAGTGTTACGGCATGCGCAGACTCATCCTCTTGCTTTTGGGTATGGCAAGAGCATAGTACTATCGCTGGAAGCAATAGTAAAAATATAGATTTCATATAAGATGCGTAAAATGTTTAGTATAAAAAGTGATTCTAATGCTTGATTCAAATTACTATACCAAACGAGGGAGGCGCACGGGATTCGCCACGCCGCACAAGACGCAAGACAACCTCTTTCTTTAGAAAGACGAGCACTACCATCAAAAGCGCCCAAGCCATAACCAAAGGTAAGTACGGAATTAACTCCATACACAATTCGGTCAGCTCTTCAATCGTATTAAACGCTACCGTACTATGCTCATGATGAGGCAAGCCGTCGGCTCCCGGCAGATAGGGATGAGAGTGAGTGATACTATAGTTTAGGAAATGATGCGTATGGGTAAAGGCCGTGCCACCCACGTAGTAACTCATAAAGAGTACTACCAAGAGGGGTCTTAACCACTTCAAGCTACGCATTGTTTTCATTCGCCATCTGTTTACTCCGCAAAGTTATAAAAGAAACTGCCATTTCATTTGCAATAAGTCAAAATTTATTCCTTTATTTGCATACACTGAATAATAAACAGTCATATCAATGAAATAAACACTACTTTATGAGAAAAATCTTACTTGTTTGTGCGGCATTAGCCTGCATGACAGTCTCCCCTGTACCAGCTCAGGACGCTGCCGTAAAAAAAATCATCGAGATGGGTCAGAACGATAATCAAGTGATGCATCAGCTGGATATCCTTACAAACCGCTTTGGCGGACGTTTAATAGGTTCCGACGCTTATGAGAACGCCGCCGAGTGGATGGTGCGTGAGTTTAAGAGTTGGGGACTCGATGTCCAATTAGAAGAGGCCGGTACCGTCCCTGTCGGCTTTAATCGAGGACCTTGGTTCGGACGCTTGTTGAGCGACAACGGAATGATCCTGCATTTCGCCACCCCTTCCTACACTTCCGGAACGAAAGGCGTGCAACGTGGGCATGCGGTGATGGAGCCTCGTAACGACGAGGAGTTCCAGCAAATCAAAGGAAGATTGAATGGTGCTTGGGTTCTTATCTCAGGGAAAAATGTAGGTTGGCCTATCGACCGCTCCGCCTCGGGAGATTCCATCCGTGCGGAGATCAAGAAAGAGAACAACGAGATCATGAAGAAAAACAATGATCTAAGACGCCGCAACTGGGAAAACGGGGAGAAAAACGAGATGTTGCCTTATAAAGAATTCCCCGGATTATATTATAAGGAAATGTGCGAGGCCGGAGCTTTAGGTTTTATCCAATCCTCCACCGTACCTATCCGTGCGTTATACGACCGGAAAATGATGAACGACCCGAATACGAACTTCGACAATCTGCCGGAACTTCCGGATATCAAATTAGACGAGCATCAATTCGCGATCATCGAACAAATGGTGAAAGAGAGACGTACATTCGAACTAGAGTTCGATATTCGTAATCATTTTAAATTAGGCCCGGTTAAATACCATAATGTCGTAGCGTCTATCAAAGGCAGCAAATACCCGGACGAATATGTTATTATCAGCGGTCACCTAGATGCTTTCGACGTGGCTACCGGAGGCATCGATTGCGGTACTGGAATCGGACCGATGATGGAAGCCGCTCGCATGATCGCCAAATCCGGAGCCAAGCCTAAGCGCACGATCTTATTTATCGGATTCGCCGGTGAGGAATTTGGCTTATTAGGAGCACAAGCTTGGGTGAAAGCGCATAAGGATAAATTACCCAAAATCGCTAATTTGTTCAATCGTGACGGTGGCCCGGAACCTCCTGTCGGTATCTCCGTCCCTCAAGCCATGTATGATGATTTCGTGAAGATCAGCGAACCCATCCAAAAAATCCGTCCGGACTATCCTTTCGAGGTAAAAGTTCGTGAACCCCGTAAACGCCCGACACGCATGGGGGGAACAGACGCATCAGTTTTCGCCATCGAAGGTGTCCCCACATTAGGTTTCACCACAGAGGATTTCAAAGGATATGATTTTGATTACGGCGAAATCTGGCATACGGAACGGGATTTATACACAAAGAACATCCCCGAATACCAAGAACATACGGCTACTGTTACCGCTATCATAGCCCTCGGTGTAGCGAATCTGGATAAGCAATTATCAAGAGAAGGTTTATATACCGAAGAGTAGGTCAGCACGATCGCTATTATAAGGAGTTTACAATGCCTATTGTAAGCTCCTTATGATGGGCATCATAAAAGACTTACAATGCCCATTATAAGAAATAGAAAAAGGATATGCCCTAATAGACATATCCTTTTCTCATTCTAGGGTGAAAGATGGGGCTCGAACCCACGACCCTCGGAACCACAATCCGATGCTCTAACCAACT
>ERZ839947.1457-NODE-1457-length-22077-cov-10.166288_pt1 | contig 22077 bp, 18 predicted proteins | sample MGYA00519908_ERZ839947 | MGnify/ENA primary metagenome ERZ839947 (study PRJEB31850, sample SAMEA3708857) | human gut metagenome | biome: human gut; feature: human-associated habitat; material: faeces | place: China | collected 2014 ... | reverse complement strand
CCCCTTTATTTTGCAAGGACTATTTTTCCCTACCGAGAAACATTTTACGCTTAGTCCCCTGTTTTCCTATATTTCCTTTCCATAATAAATGAATATAAAAAATATACAGTTGAAGGTATATCAATGGTACATCAAAAAAAGGCCTTTGTCCATAGGAATCAAAGGGGAAAAATGGAACTGGGTCCATTTTTTAAAAAGGAGGGAAGCCCTCTGTGTGATTGCACTTTTTCTCCCAAATATGATAGAATGATGTGCTATACGCTACGCTATGGATACAAGCCTTTGGCTTATCATGACAAAGAAGGATGGTCGCGGCATGAGTGAAGAAGTGACAAAGTCCCAGGGAAACAACAAGTTCCTCAAGGGGACATTGATCCTTACCATTTCCAGTATTGTTGTCAAGGTCATAGGAGCCCTCAATTGGGTCATCCTTTCCCGGATTATGGGTGGGGAGGGCATTGGGCTTTATCAGATGGGATTTCCTATCTATCTGATGGCCATTACGGTCTCTTCGGCAGGAATCCCGGTGGCCATTTCCATCATTACAGCGGAAAAGGTGGCCATGGAAGACTATGGAGGCGCGCAGCGCGTCTTCCATGTTTCCCTGAAGATGCTTTTTTGCACGGGGCTCCTTTTTTCCCTGCTCCTTGTGGTGCTGGCCCACTGGCTTGTCGAAACGGTCCTTCCTGATGCGCGGGCCTATTATTCCATCATCGCCTTGGCCCCGGCCGTCTTTTTTGTCACGTTTCTCGCCAGTTTCCGCGGTTATTTCCAGGGCTGGCAGATCATGACGCCGACCGCCTGTTCGGAAATTACGGAGCAGATCGTGCGGGTTGGGACCATGATTGTCTTTTCTGCCCTGCTCTTGCCTTACGGTCTTACTTACGCCGCTGCCGGCGCCAGTATGGGTGCGGGCGCGGGTGCTTTCTGCGGGCTCCTTGTCTTGATGGGCTTTTATCTAAAGCTCAAGAAGAAGTTTTTCCCCAAAGGGGTGGACCGGACGCCCAAGACGCAGGAGTCAGCAGGCTTTATCATGAAGCGCCTCATTGGTCTGGCCCTGCCGGTTTCCATGTCAAGCCTCATGCTTCCCATTGTGTCGAACCTTGATATGATGATTGTGCCAACCCGGCTGAAGGTCGGCGGTTGGGATGCCCCAGGCGAGGCAACGACCCTTTTTGGCTACCTTTCGGGCATGGCCGTGCCGCTCATCAATATGTCAACGATCCTTACGGCCGCTCTTTCCATCAGCCTTGTACCGGCCATCAGTGAGTCCCGGACCCTTTCTGATGAAGCAGGCATCCGCAGTAAGGTGGCAACGGCCTTTACCGTGGCTTCGGTCATCACCATTCCCTGCAGCGTCGGTCTCCACGTTTTGGGCGGACGGGTGGCTGCCCTCATCTATAACGCGCCGGCAGCAGGACCTGCCATCGAAATCATGAGCTGGGCCATCTTTCTTTTGGGCCTTCATCAGGTGTCGACAGGCATCCTTCAGGGCCTCGGCAAGACCCGCATCCCTGTCATCAATATGATCATCGCGGCCATCGCTAAGGTCTTTCTTAACTGGAACCTGACGGCTATGCCCACCCTTGGAATCAAGGGCTCGAGTTGGGCAACGGTTGCCGATATTGGGATTGCTGCCCTTCTTAACCTCTTTTTTATCAAGAAATATACAGCATTTACCTTTGAAGGTCGGCAGCTCTTCAAGACCGCTCTTTGTGCGGCGGTCATGGGCGGCGCTGTAGAACTTGTCCTTTCCCTTGTCAGCCGCGGCGGGCTGGCGCTTTTCCTCAGCATCTTGGTTGCAGTGCCTGTCTATGTCCTGATGCTCCTCTTGCTGCGGACCTTGACGGAAGAAGAACTGCTGGAAATTCCCTTTCTCGGCCGGCGCATGGCATGGCTGGGCCATAAACTGGGCCTTTTGAAAAAGTCCGCAGAATAGTTCCTCAAAAACAAAACAATCAGCTTTCCCTTATTCGTTTCCGGCAAAAGGCCGGGGATTCATGATTCCTATGGATCCCCGGCCTTTTTGTAGGTTCATGGTATTCCGATAAGGAATATCGTGGCTTGCTCATTTCGAAGTTCATATCAAAATGGAAGCCTCCTATAATGAATTTGTAGAATAAACGGAATATTTCAAATAGACAAAACAGAAGGAGGTTCATGTAATGGATGAACTGGAAAAAGTAAGGAATCAGGCAATTGGAAAGGAGGCGGACCCTGCCTACTTGGAAAAATTCCCTATTAAAGGACGCGAGGATCTAATGATTCCTACGCGCAGCGGCGATGCCCTGGTTCACCTCTATCGTCCGCAGGCCCTGACTTCACCGCTGCCTGCGGTGATCAATTTCCACGGTGGTGGATTTGTCAAGGGCTATCGGGGCCGGGATATCGAATTTTCGCAGATGATGGCCTCGCGGGAGAACTGCTTGGTCTTTGATGTGGACTATAAGGTGGCACCGGAAAACCCCTACCCATGCGCTCTCGAAGAAGGGGAAGATGTGGTCACTTACCTTTTGGCACATATGGCAGCATATGGTGGCGACAGGAACCATACGGCACTCATGGGGGAAAGCTCTGGAGGCAACCTTGTCATCGGAATTTCCTTGAAGCTGAAGGAAATGAAGGCACCTCAGCCAAGCTGCGTCATCTGCTGTTACCCGCCCTGTGACCTCGTGACAGATCCTGCTGTGAAAGCGGGCACGAAAGAGGCTGATCCCATGAGTGAACGGGGCCGTCTTTATAACAGCTGGTACCTGCCCAATGGGAGAAACCATGAAATCTATGCATCCCCCCTGCTGGCGTCCCAGGATGACTTGGCGCAGCTGCCGCCTTTTACGGTGATTGCGGCGGAAAAAGATATCTTGTGCAGGGAAGCCTTGGAATTTGCCCAACATCTCATCGAAGCCGGGGTCACGGTTACGGTGAAGAAGGTGCTTGGGGCTAAGCACGCTTTCCTGGTGAGTCGGACGGCCGGTTATGAAGAAGCGGAACAGGTTGTGTTCCAGACTTTTCGGAGCTTTTTAGGGTAAGGATCAAAGGAGGAAAGTAACATGGATCAATTAGCCGTCTGTCTTCTTATTTTTGCGGTGACCGTCATCGGTTACTGCAGCGGACTGTATAGTATTGCAACGATTTCCCAGACTTCCTTGATTGCTCTGACACTTACAGGATGTCTGAGTGCAAAGCAGGCACTGGGATACTATTCCAATTCCAATGTCATCATGATTGCGGGAATGTGTGTCGTAGCCGCCGGATTCAACCGGACCGCGTTTTGTGCCCGGCTGGCTAATCGGATTTCTCATTTGGCTCAGGGCAGCGTCAAGAAGATGATGCTGGGGTATGTGCTCATAGGGGTCCTTCTCAGCCAGTTCATCCAAAGTCCTGTCGTTGTCTTTGGGATTGTGGCCCCCATGCTCATTGCTTCTGCGGAAAGCATGGGAATCAGTCCCAGTAAGGTCATCTTTCCCGTGGGCGTAGCCACCATCTGTACCTGCTGCACACTGCCCCTTGGTGCCGGGGCAACTGTAGCAGGCGAACTGAACGGCTACATTGAAAGTTATGGTTATACGCAGTACATGGTCGGGTTTCTCGATCCCATGATGGGCCGACTGCCGATGCTGATCATTGCCATTATTTATTTCAGTTTCTTTGCCTTGCGATTTTCTCCGGATAAGCCCATCCTTCCGACCAGCCTTGAAACCAAAAAAACAAAGGATCATGCACCGCTGAGCAGTTTCTCGGAAATAGCGGCCATCGTTATTTTCTTTGGGGATGCCGTCGCCTTGATGTTTGCCAAAAGGTTGGGTCTTCAAAATTGGGAAGTTTGCGTGGCCGGGGCCCTTTTGATGGTCATCTGCAAAGTCCTCAAACCTAAAGAGGCATCGGGGTCCATTCCTGTCAGCATGCTCCTTTTGATTGTGGGCTCCCAGGCTATGGCAGGGGCTCTTAGTGTAACGGGCGCTGGTGAATTCATAGGCGGCCATATTGCGGCTCTTGTGAAGCTCGTTGATGGGAACTCCTATGCGGTGGGATTCATTTTCTTCCTGATTCCCTTCATCATGACCCAGTTTATGTCCAATCGTGGGACAATGCTGATCTTTCATCCCATTGCCATTGCAACTTGTGCGTATATCGGCGGAAATCCCGTCGGATTGATGATCCTTATCCAAGCTGCCTGTCTTTCTGCATTTATGACGCCAATGGCAACTTCCGCAGTTCCATATATCATGGAATGCGGCGGCTATGACCAGACTTCCATGATCAAGCAGGGCCTATTATATTCCGTGATTTCCTGCATTGTGTCGGTGGGCTGGATCATGACGCTGTATCCTATTTTATGAGGATAGAGGGGACTCGCCCAAATTTGAAAGGAGTGTTTATGATGAAAAAAAGTATGATGATGGTGGCTGCATTCATGGGGATTTCTTCTATTGCCTTTGCGGCGAATCCTTTTTCGGATGTGCCGCAGGGCCATTGGGCCTATGCGTCCCTTGCCAAACTTTCAGGTTCCGGTATCCTTGAGGGGTATCCTGATGGTACGTTCAAGGGGGAGCGCACCATGACCCGTTATGAAATGGCACAGATTGTAGCAAAGGCCCTTGCCAAAGGTGCCATTGGGGCCGATGATCGGCTTGTTGCTGAATTTGCGGAGGAACTGGACCAGCTTGGTGTACGGGTGGCCGCCCTTGAAAAGCAGGCCGACCGGGTCAAGATTACGGGGCGGATCCGTCTCAATTATCGTGAGCGCAGCGGGAAATTTCATGAAGACAGTGATGCCAAGCTTCGTACGCGGCTCTTTCTTACCGGTGAAGTGAATGATACGCTGCAATTTGTTTCCATGATCCAGAACCAGCAGTACTTCCTTCAAGGTAAAAATGAATCGGGGGATAGCGATACGGTTTTCCAGCGCGCCTACCTGCAGGGCCGGATTGGCACGGTCAAGGTTACGGCAGGACGTTATAATGACGCATTTGCTGAAAGCAATATCTATGATAACCGTGTCGACGGCATCCAGTTAGGGGTGAATCTGGGCCGCGCTTCTTATCTTGTTGGTGCATATGGTAAAATGGCAAGTGCGGATGTCAGTTCGGCTCCCGGTGCGACGGGGACTTCGGCTGCCGGACGCTATGCCCGGTTTGCCCTGGGCGGCGAATGGGGTCGTTTTGATGGAGAATTCAACTATGTCAAGGCAAAAGATGTCATGAACATGGGAAAACAGGGGAGCGATGATGAAATCTGGTCCGTCGGGACCAACTATAAACTGGGGAAACTCAAGGTGGGCGCCATGTACCTGCAGGGGGACAATGATGTTGTTGACGCTTACGGCGGAAGTGATTGGGGTACGGTTTACAGTCTGCGCTACGGGGGCGCGGATAAGAAAAAAGCAGGCTCCTGGGGACTTTTTACGCAATACTTCAATCAAGGTGCCGCAACGGTCATCAGCCATCCAATGTATGGTGATACCAAGTCCTTCCCGCTGGAAGGCTATAAGGGGTATGTCGTAGGCGGGAACGTGACCCTTGCCCCCAATATGGTAGCTGATGTTGAGTGGTATGATCTTAAAGGCAAGAAAACCGGTAAGCATTCACGGACCCTTTGGTCCATGCTGAACATTTCCTTCTGACGAGTCCTTGATGAGTAAAGTCATGAGACGCTGGAGGACCTTGGCTTCTTGACGCATACCCAGAACAGTAAAACAATGAAAGGAAGCCTTTTTGTGGATAATCTTGATTGGCTGCTCATGAAGCTGCTCCATGAAAAAAAGAGTCTTAACAAAACTGCCGAAAGTCTATATATGACGCAGTCGGCAGTAAGCAAACGCCTTCAACGCATTGAAGCGGAATGGGATATCAAGGTGGTCAAACGTACCAGCAAAGGTGTTATCTTTACGCCCAGTGGGGACGCTTTGGCTCATCTGTCCCTTACAGTCCTGGAAGGGATGGATGCCCTAAGGAAACGGTTTAGTCAGCAGCGCTGCCATAAGAAGGGGAAAGGCAAGCAGCTGCTTCGCTTTGGGATTACCAATTCTTTTGCCCGACTCAACCTTTCCAGTCTCGTCAGTGCCTACAGCAAGGCCTATGATGAACTAAGCGTCCATCCCATTTTGGGGTCATGGGATTCCAATATCAAAAAGCTCAACGAAGGCAGCGTTGATGTCGCCGTTTGTTTCGACTGCCATGAAGCCCACAGCGGGGGCGAGCGAATCTTTGCGGAAAAGCTGTATCTTCTCATGCCGAGACATCTTTCAGCGGAGGGGGCGGCTGCTTTACCCTGCGTCATTGGCTACCACAGTAACTATGCCAAGAACCTGATCCGTGAGGGCCTAGCCTACGCCTTTCCTGGGCAGCATAAGGAAATCGAGGAAACCTCCCATGTGGAACTTGCCGTCAGTATGGTGGAAAGCGGCAGTGCCTGCACGTTGATTTTTGGTGAAGAATGGAAAGTCAATCGCAAGCAGGTCAAAGAAGTTGAAATCCATGATGAAAAAGATCATCCAGTGTGGGGGGAAGTCTATTTGATTTGGACGCAGGAAGCTTATCGCGATCCAAAGATCCGGCGTTTCATTCGCTTTACGCAAGCGCATTTCAAACCGAAAAATCCATCGCTCGAAACTCTCTGATTACATGCATCACAAGTCATTTCCATGAGAAGCTCCAGGTAGGCGATTTTCCTCCGTACGCGGGGCGAAAAGGACCGACCGGGAGCTTTTTTGTGATAATTTTGGGGCATCCCTTGTCTTTTGGAAGGGTTTATGATATAAAACATTACGAAATTTCAACGAAAGAAGCGTAGGGCAAGGAGCCATGATGGATAAATATGCATTAAAAGAAAAAGGAAAGCAGCTGATGGATAAAATCCCGGGATGGGGTGCCATCCAGGGGTCGTTTACCTGGCAGGACCGGCAGGGAAAACGCCACCAGCTTTCAGTGGGACCCAAGTTCGTGACGCTTACCGCTTTAAGCGCCGCCTTTTGTGTAGTTGCCCTTGCTGTCTGTGCAGGCTTGCTTTCCCGAGCCTGGGCCGAACAGGAAGAACTTCAGCATTATCGGGCCGATTACGGGGTCTATACGGAACGCCTGGCAAAGCTTATGGATAACAATGAAAAACTTCAGCGGGAACTTTCGCAAGTGGCCAAATTGGAAGCGGCCGTCCGGGAAAAACTGAAAGCAGACGGCGTAAAGATCAGCGAAGAATCGGTGGACCAAAAGTCCCAGGAACTTGACAAGGGGGGCAAAGGCGGCCCTTCAACGGACGATCAGCTCCAGGTCCTTGAAGTCCAGGACGAAATCAACTGGAAACGCCTTGCCTACAAGAAGGAAAACCTTACCAATATGCTTCTTGCCCTTTCGAGCACGGGCGATGGGACCTTTGGCTGGCCCCTTGACAGCGGGGAAATCAGTTCTTTTTACGGACTGCGGGCCGATCCCTTTGGCGGTGGCTCCGAGTATCATTCCGGCCTTGATATCGCAGCGGACTTTGGCTTGCCTGTAAAGGCTGCCGCGGCAGGCACGGTGACAGCGGCCGGCCTCAATGGCGGTTATGGGCGTTTTATCAGTATTGACCATGGGTCCGGGATGTCGACAGCCTATGGACACATGAGTGCCCTTGCCGTTACGGTGGGGCAGCAGGTGTCCCGCGGACAGGTCATTGGTTACGTGGGAAGCAGCGGCTACAGTACAGGTCCGCATCTGCATTTTGAAGTCAGGGAAAACGGGCAGACGGAAAATCCTCTGCAGTTTGCCGTACCGCCCAGGACCCGTTCATAAGCATTTTTTAGGCTGCCCTCTGGGCGGCCTATTTTTCTCTTTCCTCCATATGATATAATGAAAGACAATGCAGGCGGTTTCAGTTCCTGCAGATTCAATTCGCACAATCCAAGGAGAATCCCTATGATCTATGATCTTGCCATCGTTGGCGGCGGACCGGCTGGCCTCAGTGCCGCGGTCACGGCGAAAAACCGCAATTTATCGACCATCCTGTTTGATCCGGGCAGTTTTGGCCTTGCCCTGCAGAAGGCTTCCCATATCACCAATTACCTGGGCTTTCCCGATATTTCAGGCAAGGCACTCATGCAAGACTTCTTGGACCATGCCAAAAAAGCCGGAACGGAAATCGTATCCGAAAAAATTCTTAGCATCATGAATCTGGACGGCCATTTTTATCTTGCCACCCCAAGCGGCGTAACAGAGGCAAAGACCGTCATCCTTGCCTTGGGGATTCCCCGTTCAGCCCAGCTCATGGGGGAAGCGGACCTTGTGGGGACGGGAATCAGTTACTGCGCAACCTGCGATGGGAACTTTTACCGGAACCGTCCTATTGGCGTCATCTGTACCGTTCCTGCCCAGTGGCATGAAGTGGAATTTTTGGCAGGCCTTGCAAGTCAGGTGACAGCCTATGTGACGTTTGATGTAAAAGGCCCTGTTCCTGACAATGTGACCGTACGGAAGGACCGTCCCAAGAGCATTGCCAAGGATGGACAGGACCTTGTACTGCAGGCTGATGATACCCAGCGGATGGACGGCCTTTTCATCCTTCGGGAAAGTGACCCTGTGTCCCGCCTCTTGCCGGACCTTGCTATGGAGGGAAATGCCATCAAGGTGAATGAACATCTGGAAACGAATATTCCCGGTGTCTATGCTGCTGGTGACTGCATTGGGCAGCCCCTGCAGATCAGTAAAGCCACGGGCGACGGTCTTGTCGCTGTCTTTGGCGCGGCAGATTATTTGAGGAAAAAGGGCTGATGAAAGGCTTGGCTTTTCTTTCCTTGATCCTTGCCGTCCTGCTGACAGCTGGCTGCGGTGGGGAAAAGAAAGACCAAAAGACTCCCGATGTCGTGCCCGCTGAAAATACCCAGCGGGAAACCAAGACCACGACAACCGGTGAAAATGATCACGGTGCCCGAATCGAATTTGTGACGCGGGAACATAAGATGGAACGGGTCCTGTTTTCCGGCGGTTATCTTCGCAGCCTGCCTGAAGAAAGTCCGACTGCCATCGTGCGGGAGGTCCCTCAAGGCAGTGAAGGCATGATTTATGGCAAGCGCGTCCTCGGGAACAAGGAATGGGCCAAAGTCACGACTCGGGATGGCGTTACCGGTTGGTATACCATTCCGGAGACTGCGCTTAAGGCGGGACAGCAGGCGACCCTTGAAGAAACCAGCAAGGTCCATCGCAGTACCTATCCGCAGATTACAGGAGGGGTGGCATCGGATGTGGCGCTTGCCATCAATCGGGAAATCGGCCGCTATCTCGATGTGTATCGCTTTGTGACGGGCCCCGTGGGCAGTGATCTTTCCTGCCATGTAACCTATAACCGGCGGGACATCCTGAGCTTTTATTTTTCCGGACCGCCTATCCGCTACCGGGCTTACAGTGTGAAATCCATCAACGATGGTTCCAGCTGGAAGGAAGTGGAGCGCTATGCCTTCGTGTCCCCCCTGTGGGGAGGCGCCGACCCGCGCATCATGACCAGCGCCGTGACAGACATCCAGTACGCCATGACCTTTGATCTTGCAAGCGGCCGCCGTCTGACCCTTGTTGATTTTATTGGGAAGGAGAACCTAGCTAAGGCACGTGCCCTTGTCGAAGCCATTGGCAGCGACGCAGCCCTTGAAGAAGATAACTTCTATGTTGACGATAAGGGACAGCTCTTCCTTTTCGCCGGAAGGACCCAGCCTCAGCCGGGACGGGAGGCTTTGAACCTTTCCCGCCTTGTTGTGCGGGAATATTGACAGCAGTTTGGCCGCTCTTTGAGTCGGCCCAGAATATAACCAAAGAGGTGCATGATGAACAAAAAAGTTAGATTTTCAACAACCTTAGGCGATTTTACAGCTGAACTTTTTGAGGACAAAGCGCCCAAGACGGCCCAGAATTTCATTGCCCTTGTTGAAAAAGGGTTCTATGACGGCGTTATCTTCCACCGGGTCATTGATGATTTCATGATCCAGGGCGGCGATCCTACCGGTACAGGCATGGGCGGCCCAGGCTACCAGATTGAGGATGAATTTGGCCCAGGCCTCAAACATGACGGGGAAGGCATCCTTTCCATGGCCAATGCTGGACCCAATACGGGCGGCAGCCAGTTCTTCATTACCCTTGTTCCGACACCGTGGCTCGATGGCCATCACGCCATTTTCGGCAAGATCGTGGAAGGCATGGACATCGTCCATAAGATTGGGTCCACTCCGACGGATTTCCAGGACCGCCCGCTTGAGGACGTGGTCATGAATAAGGTGGAAATCCTGAAATAATGGCGGCTTACGTGTACATGGTCCGCTGTGCCAATGGTTCCCTATATACGGGCTGGACAACGGACCTAGCAGCTCGTCTGAAGGCCCATGTATCTGGAAAAGGAGCCAAGTTTACGCATGCTTTCCATGCCCTTTCCATGGTCTACTATGAAGAGCTTCCCGGAAAACGTGAAGCTTTGAAACGGGAATGCGCCATCAAGAAGCTGACGAAAAAGGAAAAGGAAGCTCTTGTGAAAGCTTTTGCAGCGGGGCCTTTATCCCTTTCTGCTCGTGAGGCAAAAAAATCCTAAGCGGTACCTGAACCGACAAGACCTCGAGAAAATGGATCACGTATTTTTTCGAGGTCTTTCTCTTTGTCTTGGCCTAGTTGCCTTTGTGCCCGTAAGAAAGGTGAGTAGGACAGGTCCCTTTTTCTGACGCCAGCAGCGATGGGTCATGAGACCCTTGCTGCTGTTAAAACTTTCATAAGGCAAGGGAACACTCCCAGCAGTAAAAAAAAGGAACTTTGGCGCCTTGAATAATCAAGACAAAAATTCTTTCGAAAGTTCTGAAAACAAGGGACTTTTTGCGTCTCATGAAGCCAATGTTCATGAAAACCATAGGAATTACGGGAACTGTTTTGAAAAAATCACTGGACAATCTTCTTGTAAAAGCGTGGGGAGTATGATAGAATGAACCTCAGAAAAAGCGGACTTAATGAATGTTACGACAATGAGTTTTGACATACGTTTGGTGTGGTTTTTCGCAATATTTTTTAGGAGGCCAAGTAGATGACTGGCAAAGTTAAATGGTTTAATGCTGAAAAGGGTTATGGCTTTATTGAACGTGAAGACGGCGGCGACGTATTCGTTCATTTCTCCGCAATTCAGGGCGAAGGCTTCAAGACCCTGGAAGAAGGCCAGGCTGTTGAATTCGACGTTGTCGAAGGCAACCGCGGTGAACAAGCTGCAAACGTTGTTAAGCTGTAAGATATAAATCGTATCTGAAGGAAACAACAAAAAGCGGAAGGCGTTTCACTTAGGTGAAACGCCTTTTTTAGTGTGGAAAGGAGACTCGCCGTGTACGCATACGGAATGGAAGAAAAACGGGGCATCATCACAGGCGGTACGTCTGGGATTGGTCTTGCGGCAGCCAAAATGCTCGTTCGTGACGGGGCCCATGTCTTTATTGTGGGTCGGGACGCGGAAAAGGGCAAGGCCGCCCTTACGGCTCTTTCTGATGGCAAGGGTAAGGCTACCTACGTTGAAGCGGATGTAAGCACCCTTGAGGGCTGTCAAAAAGTGGCGGAGGCTGCGGGGGAAGGGGATGCCAAAGTGGATTTCCTTGTCAACTGTGCCGGCATGTACCAGGAAGAAGCCCTCCAGGATATTACTGAGGCGTCCTACAGCAAGATGATGGATGAAAATGTGAAGAGCACCATTTTTCTTACAAAGGCGGTTCTTCCCCTGCTCAGTGAAGACAGCCCTTCCATCCTCAACATTGCTTCCGATGCTGCCCTTGAAGGGAATTATGGCTGCGCCGTCTATGCTGCAAGTAAGGGGGCTGTCGTCGCCTTTACCCGTTCCGCGGCGCTCGACCTTTCGCCTTGGGCCCGCGTCAACTGCCTCTGTCCTGGTGACGTCAATACACCTCTTGTAAAAAAACAGCTGGAAGAAGGTGGCTATACGCTTCAGAGCATGGCCTCCATTTATCCTGTGGGGCGCATTGGCGAACCCGAAGAAGTGGCCCACATGATCTGCGCGGTCCTTTCTCCGCTAAATGGCTTTATGACCGGCGCCATCCTTTCCGTCGATGGGGGCCTGACGGCAAAATAACTAGCCCCGCTTTCCCTAAAAATTAGTTTGTCCGCTATTTCCTCAATCGCTGCCCATAAGGAGAATTTCATGAAACAACTGACCCGTGCTCAATATTTCTTTTTGGGATCCATGCTCTTTGGCATGATGTTTGGCGCTGGTAACCTAATTTTCCCGGTTCATCTGGGACAGCTTGCCGGCAGCCATTTTTGGTTTGCAAATTGGGGCTTTATTTCGACGGGTGTCTTTATGCCCTTCATTGGCCTCATTGCGCTGGGAATTTCTGGCGCCACAAGCGTCGAAGACCTGGCAAACCGTGTCCATCCCACCTTTTCCAAGATTTTTACCGTGCTGCTTTATCTCACCATTGGTCCCTGTTTTGCGCTTCCCCGAACGGCTTCCGTATCCTTCCAGATTGGGGTGGCCCCTTTTGTGCCTCCCGGCTCGGAAACCCTGACCATGGCGCTTTTTACAGGGGTCTTCATGGCCCTTGCGCTTCTTATGGGATTGAAACCATCCAAGCTTATCGTTTACATTGGTAAGTTCCTGAATCCCGCATTCCTGCTTTTTTTGGCCCTTCTTGTGAGCGTGGCCTTCATCCATCCCATGGGCTCCTACAGTGCCATGATGCCGCATGGAGCCTATGTATCCCAGCCCTACCTTACGGGGTTCAAGGAAGGCTATAACACCATGGACGTCCTTGCCATCCTTGCTTTTGCCATTGTTGTCATCAATACCCTGCAGAGCCTGGGTCTGACGGACCGTTCGGCCATGACGGGCGATATCTTTAAGGTCGGCGTGATCGTAACGGTCCTCATGACGGTCATCTATACGGCGATTACTTGGCTTGGCGTTTCAAGTATGGGAGCTTTGACCCTATCGGATAACGGCGGTATTGCCCTTGCGGAAATTGCAGCCTATTACTTTGGACCCTTGGGACAGCTGCTCCAGGCCGTCATCGTAACCTTCGCCTGCTTCAAGACGGCGATTGGGCTCATTACGAGCTGCTCCGAAGCGTTCCATACCCTTTTCCCCAAAGGACCGGGCTACCGGACCTATTGTTATATCATGGCAGGATTTTCCTTTGTTGTGGCGAACGTGGGCCTTACCCAGATCATCAGTCTGGCCATTCCCGTCCTCATGTTCATCTATCCCCTAGCCATTGCCCTTATCCTGTCGACCTATACGGCGTATTTCTTTCACCATGATACGCGCTTTTATAAATGGCCGGCTGCCTTTACGGTCCTTGCTGCCTTGGGAGATGCCCTGAGCGTCCTTTCACCGGCCTTTAAGGAAACCGGTTTTATAAAAACGATCCTTTCATTCCACGCCATGCTGCCTTTTTCCGCAGATGGCATGGCTTGGGTCGTGCCAACCTTCCTCGGGCTAGCCGTCGCGTTGATCCACGTCAAACTGACAGGTGTTGTACCCTTACAAAAATCATAATCACTTTTCAAAAGATGTCCCAAAATGAGAAATTATTTTGGGGCATCTTTTTTTATGGATTGATACGGAACGACCTGTTAACGGTAAAAGAAGAAATTTATGTTAATCATTTAGGATAATATGCTCCTAAATAAATATATATTGATAAACGTATAATTATCATTTAAAATTTATTTAAAGTTAGAATAGACACTAATTAATATACAATAGGGAATTAAGGGGTAATATCATTAAAAATTAGATAGGGATAGAAAAATGAAGGAGAGGAGTATATTTATGCTAAAAAAACAGCAACTAGCATGTTCTATTTTGGGGATGATTGTGTCCATGGTTCCTATTTTGAGTGCTGAGGGTAAGACTTATGATGAAAGCGCCGTAAAAATCGTGTGCAAATCATTGATAAGCTTGTCCAGAAAAAGGAAACGTCTAATGTTCCAGAATTGAGGCATGAAGTCATTTTACCGGTATATCAATCATCTATGACAGGAACGAAGCTTAGTTCTTTATATGGAACATTCATCTATGGACCTTCTGCAGAATATACAATAAACAGTCAGGGTAATTCGACATTTTCTATGAATGCCAATACGAATTACAGCACTAGTAGAAATGATGCTTCGCTGGTTATGGTCGTACAGGGGAAAATGACCGTTCTATCCCAGGGAGACAATAGCCTTATATTCCAAGATCGAACACCGCTTGCAGAGGGCGATGGGGTTTCTTCACTTAGAACCTACGACGCGCTCTATACCGATGGAGGAACCGTATCTCTTACGGGAAATTCCAATAGAATCATTCATGGAGCAGCAGGCGTTGATGATTCTCATGTGATTGCTCGGGAAAGCAGGGCTATTGCGGTCAATAATGGAGGCTCCATCCTTTTGGAAGCGAAATCCGGCGATAATGAAGTAAGCTCATATCGAAGAGCAACATACTCTCCTGCTGCCATTGTCAGTTATATTAATAGAGGTGTTAACCAAGGATCGGTTCGCTCTTTGGATGCTGTTGTTACAATGCGCGCTCCTGAGGGTACAAACTATGTGACGTATCAATCGGATTCTATGCTGGACCAATCCAGAGCTTTTGGCCTTTACTCCTATTCTTATTGGCCAGAAACGCAGGATGCTGACTATTTAGCGCTTTCAAAACCGAATGGAACGAGTCAGATTGTTTTAGAAGGGAAATCAAACGTTATCCGAGGTGAAGGAAAAGGCGGGGCTGAGTATCTTCATAGCGTCGATGCGTCAGCTTGGGGCTCTATTCTTTTACATGCTTCCGAAAATAATAACACCATAACTGTGGGAACAGTGGGACCTAAGGCGTCTGCACAGGGCATCTATACAAAGTATCATGGAAAAGTTACGCTTCAGGCAGATAAGGGTTCCAATGAAGTTGCAATCCTGCCTTATACAGTGAGCGCTGGCGGTGCTTATGCAGTTGAATCCCATTCCGGAACGATAGAAATGCAGGCCCCGGAGGGAAACAATAAGATTACAATTCTTCCCCATCAAAAAGAGGCTAAAGCTGCTTATGACGGAATTGGAAAGGATCTTCCGGATAAAGCAAAATATAGTGGAATCTATTCTCATGGGGAACAGGCAAAGATTGCTTTGTCTGGGGAAAACAATCTCATCATTACAGATGTGGATGCGTTGGATATGGGAGACAATGCCATTGGAAATGGCATTAGTGCTGCCGATCTTGGCAATGTTACTTTGAATGCTAAGGACAGTAATGTTATCCAAGCAACGACACAGGCGGTTTATAGCCAAAATGGGACCATTCTTATTAAGGGCTCAGAAAATCAAATTCATGGGGAACAAAATGCGCTGTATGCGATATCTACCGATCCCCAAAAGGGCAGTCAGATTTCTGTCAGCGGACAAGCACTGATTACAAGTGGCGGAGACAATCCCGTTATTGTAAGCAACGGCAGGGACTTTTCAGAATATCCAACGACGATTCATGTTGAATATGATGGTCATAGTGCCCTTCAAGGAACGATTCGCGCCCTTGGGCTGGGCGAGGTTTCTGTGCTGCCTATGAAGCAACAGGGACATTTGATCTTTGATGGAAACATTGATGCCCATCACGGAACTGATGAAAATGAAACAAGAGGCGGTACAGTTAATCTTTCACTTTCTGCAAACAGTGTTTGGACGGGGTGGAGTGATACGGGACTTGTGGAAGGTGTGAAAGAAAAGCTCCCCTTTACTCAGGAAATCCCATCTTGGGGCCATGTTGGTCTGCAAATGACCTCAGGCAGCCAGTGGAATATTACAAAACAGAGCAGTGTGTCAACCGTAAGCGGGAATGGGGGAACCTTATATTTCAAAGGAAACGGGGGTTCCGCGCTCCATGTTGGTACGCTTACGGGCAGTCACATTTTTTCTATGAATCTTTCAATGGATGGAACACATAGTGATATGGTCTATATTCATCAGGGAACTGATCAAGAACAGACCTTGGAAGTGCGAAACCTAAAAGAGCTTGATCGTTCTATGAAAATAGGTGATGCCGTTCGTTTTGCGACCGTAACTTATTCCCAAAATGAATTTCGTGATGGGAAAATCCTGTCATCTGGAGCAGATGGGATTTACAACGGAAAAATTTTCGTTCAATACCGTGATATGGCAACTGATCCTTTAAATCAACAAGGCTATGACGAAGCTTACCATGGGACAGGAGATAACCTTGATCAAAAATTGGGCGCTGCCGCAATCCATGATCTTTATGATGGTGATGAGGCTAAAAATGTTTATCTCGTAAAAATGGGATCAATCAATGATGGGGCGAAAGCCTTGGGAAAAGTTGATGAGATTCAATCCCGCTACCTCACGGATTTGGATACCTTTACCAAACGTACTGGGCAAACTCAATATTTTACCCCTGATAAAGATGAAGGTGGCTGGGTGCGTTATCATCATAAACGAATGGGTCTCGATGGGGTCGGATATCTGAACGGTAATGTTTATGAAATCGGGTATACAAACCTTCACCGTGATCGCATTGATCGAAAAGATCGGCTGAGCGTCTCTCTTGCCTATAGCCATCCCTATGGGACGTGGGCCGACCTTTATGGTCATTTCCGTATGACGGATTGGTATCTTGGTTTGTATGATTCCCATTATTACTATGCAGATGAAGAGCACCAGGCAAAAATGGAAGCTTGGAAAAAGGATGATCATGCATACTGGGACAACTATTTAAAACTGCACCGTATTAATCAAAAATATTCCGTAATCGATCATGAAACAGGAACTTCATATGATGGTGACTATCGGCAGTATGCCTTTAATCTCAGCACGGAATACGGAAGGAAACATTCGTTCAATGAAGATTGGTACTGGGTTCCTCAGGCACAATTGCAGCTAAGCTATTTGAGAGAATTTCGGTATAAAGATTCACAGCAGTTACGAGGTCAGAAGGAGCATGCTTGGAGTTTGTTGGGGCGGATTGGGTTTGATTTAACGAGGCAGTGGCATGATGAAATTGATAGTAAATTGTATTTCAAATTAGGACTGCTCCACGAATTCCTAGATGGGAGCCATTCTTCCATTGGTTCTAGAAGTGAAGACGGATTTACAGATGGTATTTTTACAGTCGATGATCATCATAAAAGGACTTGGGGAATCTTGGGAGTCGGTTACAGCCGCAGCTTAGGCAAGAACTTGTATGGCTATATCGATTGGGAGCGCTATATTGGTGGAGACTATTCCAAGACCTATGAACTTTATGCAGGTATCAATTGGAAGTTTTAATCAGCTGCAGCAGCTATCGATATGAGGTGGATTCAATATAGGCAAAAGAGGTTGAGAAAAAAGACTGGAAGGTTAGCTGCAAGGCTGCCCTTGGGAAGGGGAATCGACTTGTCCCAATGCCTGTTTCCTGAACTTCCAATCTGTTCCAAAAGTGTCCTTCGAAACCTGGACGAATGGAGATCAATATTGTTCTTACCGAGGTAACGGAACAAAAAATGCTTCTCCTCAACCAGTACCCAAACGGCTGGCCCTTCATTTCAACTCTTTGGAGCGGCTGGTCGTTTGGGTTCTCCATCTTGATAAGGTAAATCAAAGCGAATCGGCTCTGAACGTCAGGGACTAAGGAAAAAGCCTAAAAGGAAAAGCGTGGTGAAGAAACGACAGGCTTACTTATTAGGACCTTTCCTTTCTTGATTATCTGTCGAAAACTTACGCTTTCTCTCACTTCCTTCACAAAAGACCATTTTTTTGTTATAATAAGGTGTCTATAGAATCGTTAACTCATTGGATAAGGAGGGATTTCCCTATGAAGAAGAACATCATGCTGGCCCTTGTATTAGGCCTGATCCCTGCCAGCCTCGCGGCTGCTTCCCCGCTTGCTGAAATTGCACCGGGCCGTGCACAGATCGATGCCAATGTGACCCTCGGCAGTTCCCTTAAAGGAGAACGGGACGGGCATACGATCGACTTTGACGGCGATACCCGCTATCGTGTTGGGGCAACTGTAGGCATCGGCGATGGACTCGGTCTGGACTATACCTATGCTTCCCATGAAGGCAACGACAACGCTTCGGTCCAGAGCCATCAAGTCAACTTGGTCTACCAGTTCAATCCCTATCTCTACGGCTTTGGCGGCTATGTCCGCAATCGTGCCCATCATCGCGGCTATACGGATAATTCCAATGGTTTCCAGGTTGGTGCAACGGGCCGTCTGCCCCTTGGCAAGACCACGCCGTGGGCTAAGTTTGGCATTGGCAACACGATTACCCAATATGAAGTCGGTGTTGGTTATGCCATTACGGATAACTGGGAAGCCAATGTTTCCTATAATGACAGCAAGTACAAGGATTTCAGCGGCGATACGGACGTGAAGACCCATGGCGTCAACGTCGGTGTTTCCTATAAATTCTAATAAAGAGTGCGGAGCCGTGCCTTTGGCATGGCTCTTTTTTGTTGACAGGAATTCTGGTTCAGCCTATTGTGTTTATATGATTAAACGCATAAACAGATAACCGGAAAGGGAATTGCTTCATGAAAGGGAAAGACCTTGCCGTTATGGAACAGTTTCGGAAATGCATCCCCATCTTTTCTGTTTTCGGCGATGTCAAAGGGCAGGAAATCATCCTTATCCTCACAGGCTGCCTTGGAAAGGGGGCTGACCGTAAAGGGGATTACGGAACGGCTTGACCTTTTAAGATCGGCTGTTTCCCATCATCTGAAAGTCCTGAAACAGGCGGGAATCGTTGGTGTTAGAAGCTGCGATGCTGAACACTATGATTATCTGACCTTCAAGACCGCCATTGAGGACCTAAAAACCCTCTTTCCAGGTTGAAGCAAACGGCGACCTTCGATGAAAATCCGGACAAGGGACCTGATCCAGCTTTTTGTTATGCTGATCCAAAAATCATAGTACCGTCACAATCTGATGGTATTTCCGCAGAGGAGTAAAGCACATGGAATTTCACGACATCGTGATTCAGCAAAAGGCTTATTTTGACTCGAATTCAACAAAAAGTATAGCCTTTCGCAAGATCATGCTGAAAAAATTGATGGATGCCCTTGATGAACGGGAAGATCTCCTTTTGGAAGCCCTGCACAAGGATCTTGGTAAATCACGGGCCGAAGGGTATATGACGGAAGTCGGCATGGTTCGGAGTGAAATCAAGGAAGCCTTGGTCAATGTCGAGGCGTGGAGCCATCCTAAAAAGACAAATGGCTCGCTCCTTACTTTCTTTCCCGCGACGAATCATATTTATACTGAACCGTATGGCGTGGTGCTCATCATCGCGCCTTGGAACTATCCTCTGAACCTTACGCTGATGCCTCTTGTGGGAGCGATGGCAGCAGGAAACTGTGCCCTTGTGAAGTGTTCCCCGGAAAGCATCCATACGAGCCGCGCCATCAAGGACCTTCTTGCGGATCTTTTCCCACCGGAATATATCTATTGTCCGGAGGCGGACCTGCCCTTTGAGACCCTTTGGCAGGAAAGGTACGACATGATTTTTTTCACCGGCAGTCCAGCAGCAGGCAGGAGTGTCATGAAGGCTGCCAGCGAGCATTTGACGCCTGTCATCTTGGAACTGGGCGGCAAGAGCCCCTGCCTTGTCGACGCCTCGGCCAACATCGAGCTTGCGGCGCGGCGTATCGTCTGGGGAAAATTCATGAATGCCGGTCAAACCTGCATTGCCGTGGACTACGTTGCTGTCCAGGAAAGCGTAAAGGACGCGCTTCTTGCCGCGATGACAAAAGAGATTGAAAAGCGCTATCCCCATGCGGAAAGAAGTGATACCTATCCGTCCATCATCAACCAGCGGCACTACAACCGGCTTGTTGGCCTCATGAAAACAGAATCCGGTCTTATTGGCGGCGCTGTGAACGCAGAAAAACGCAGGATTGCGCCCACCTTGATGCCTGATGCGGATTTTGATCATCCTATCATGCAAGATGAAATCTTTGGTCCTCTGCTTCCCGTAATTGCTGTAAGAGACCTGGAAAGCGCCGTGACGTACATCAAAACGCGGCCTAAACCCTTGGCGTGTTATGTATTTACAGAAAATAAGGAAGCTGCGGAATCGGTCATTGGAGCCCTTTCTTTTGGCGGCGGCTGCGTCAATGATACCCTTCTTCACGTGACAAACCCCAACCTGCCCTTTGGCGGAGTGGGAAATAGCGGCATGGGAAGTTATCATGGAAAGGCAAGTTTTGATGCCTTTTCCCATAAAAAAAGCATTGTCAAGAATACGACCCGCTTTGACCTTTTCCTGCGCTATGCCCCCTTTACGGAAAGAAAGATAAAATGGCTGAAACGCTTCCTCTAGGCTGCACGCATGCGCTAAAGGCATGAAAGAAGATAAAAAAGAAGCATTGGAAAGGGTCCAGCTCATCCGATACAATAAAATCAATGAACGAATAAAGGAGGAATCCCCATGCTTGGAGAATTCATGTATCATAATCCGACAAAGCTCTATTTTGGCGCCCAATCCTTGGAAAAACTGGACCACGAACTGCCCCTTTATGGACCGAATGTCCTTTTGGTCTACGGCGGCGGTTCCATCAAGAAAAATGGCATCTATGATGCCGTCCTTTCTTATCTGGAAAAGAATCATAAGGTGGTTACGGAAGTTCCTGGCGTCATGCCGAATCCCACGGCAGAAAAGCTTCGGGAAGGGGCCAAAGCGGCCAAAGACAGCAAGGCGGACCTGATCCTTGCTGTTGGCGGCGGATCCTGCTGCGATTTTGCCAAAGGGGTTGCCGTTTCCGCCTATGCTGATGACGATCCCTGGGAAAAGTTCTTTGTTCGTTTTGAAGAACCCAAAAAGCAGGACCGGGTCGTTCCGGTTGCCTGTATCCTCACCATGGTGGGAACCGGTTCTGAGATGAACGCCGGGTCCGTCATTACAAACCATGAGGAAAAGCGCAAAGTAGGGCACGTTTTTTCAGACGAACGCGTTTTCCCCCGTTTTTCCATCCTGAACCCTGAATTTACGTTTACTCTCCCAAAGCGTCAGATGGCAGCAGGGATCTATGATATGTTTAACCATATCTGCGAACAGTATTTTTCCGGTTACGATGATAATACCTCTGATTATCTTGCCGAAGGGCTCATGCGTTCTGTTATAGCCTCCTCCCGCATGGCCATTCAAAATCCCAAGGATTATGAAGCACGCAGCAACCTCATGTGGACGGCAACGTGGGCCCTTAATACGCTCATTGGCATGGGTAAGACCCAGGACTGGATGGTCCATATGCTGGGGCAGGCTGTAGGTGCCTATACAGACGCCGCTCATGGCATGACTCTTTCTGCCGTTTCCCTTGCCTATTATCGTTTCCTTTTGCCTTATGGCCTCAGCAAGTTCAAACGTTTTGCTGTGAACGTGTGGCAGATCTGCCCTGACGGCAAATCGGATGAGACGATTGCCGAAGAGGGCCTTGCCGCTATGGAGGCATGGATGAAGGAAATTGGTGTCGCCTTGAAGCTTGGCGAAGTGGGCGCAGCGGAAGCGATGATTGACGGTATTGCCGATGCCACCTTTATTTTGAAGGGCGGCTACAAAGTCCTTACCAAGGACGAAGTCAAAGCCATCCTCAAAGCCGGTTTTTAAAGAAATAGGATATAAGATGGGACCCATGTCCCTGATCTAAAAAAGGCGTCAGCTTGAGTTTGTTTTCAAGGTGCCGCCTTTTCTGTTTGCTGCCATTTTTCCCGGGTCTGATGCAAAGCTTCGATTTTAGGGTCCTGAAACGGGAAGAAAAGGCCGGAACCCAAACGCAGATACCGATTCAGCTCAAGCTGGAGATTTCCCGCCGTTTTCTTGATGGGACTGCCGGTTCGGCAAGCCGCCTCCCACTCCTATCGGGGGAGTTCACAGAAAGCTCCCAATAAAAAAGAACGCCCTTGTCGGACGTTCCTTACTTCAAAAAATTGGTGCGATTGGCGCGAGTCGAACGCGCGACCCTCTGCTTAGGAGGCAGATGCTCTATCCATCTGAGCTACAACCGCATAACAGGATTATTATACCAGATAGTCCCTAAAAAAACAAAGGCGGGGACACATCGTATGTGTCAACATTTTCTCGGGAGACCCATATAAGATTGTGTTGCAGCTTAA
>ERZ839947.1456-NODE-1456-length-22099-cov-8.165805_pt1 | contig 22099 bp, 16 predicted proteins | sample MGYA00519908_ERZ839947 | MGnify/ENA primary metagenome ERZ839947 (study PRJEB31850, sample SAMEA3708857) | human gut metagenome | biome: human gut; feature: human-associated habitat; material: faeces | place: China | collected 2014 ... | reverse complement strand
CAAGCTGGGCGAGGAGGCCAAGGTGGCTGTGCGCAACATCCGCCGCGACGCCATGGACAAGGCCAAGGCCATGAAGAAGACCGGTGAACTGACCGAGGACAGCCAGAAGACCATGGAAGAGGATGTCCAGAAGCTGACCGACAAGTATATCAAGAACATCGACGCTGCCGTGGAAGAAAAGCAGAAGGAGATCATGTCCGTCTGATCCGGCTGCGCTGAGCAGAACAACAATGTAAGGTGTCGTGCGCTGGTGGGGGAGCCGCTTTTCAAAAAAAGCAGCGCCTGTGGTGCGCGGCACTTTTTTCAGGGCAGCAATGCTGCCGGGAGGAGCAAATGGCACATCCCAGAGAGTTTGCGGAGGGGCTGTCCATCGGCATCATCATGGACGGCAATGGCCGCTGGGCCAAGAACCGGGGCCTGCCCCGCACCGCCGGGCACAAAAAAGGCGCCGAGGTGTTCAGCGATATCGCGGACTACTGCGACGAGCTGGGCGTTTCGTCGGTGTACTTCTATGCCTTTTCCACCGAGAACTGGAAGCGCCCGCTGGAAGAAGTGAACGCCATCATGCGGCTGTTCGGCGAATACCTGCTGAAGGGATTTGACTACAAGAACCGCAACATCCGCATCAAATTCATGGGCGACCGCACCGTGCTGGACGAGAAGCTGCAGCAGCTGATGAACAAGCTGGAAGCTGAATCGTCGGTCAAGACCGGCATGACCCTGAACATTGCCATCAACTACGGCGGCCGCCCGGAGATCGTGCGGGCCGCGCAGCAGTTGGCGGAAAAGGCCGCAGCCGGGCAGCTGAAGCCGGAAGAGATCACTGAGCAGATGCTCAGCGATGCCATGTACACCGCCGGGCAGAAGGACCCGGACTTTATCCTGCGGCCCAGCGGAGAAAAGCGTCTGTCCAACTTCATGCTGTGGCAGGCCGCTTATGCAGAGCTGGTGGAAATGGACGTTCTGTGGCCGGACTTTACCCGTGCTGACCTGGACGCTGCCATTGAGGAGTTCAATCACCGCAGCCGCCGTTTTGGCGGGCTGTAAGGCAGCAACGACACCCAAAATATCCTGTGCACGGCGCAGGGACCGGAATACCCGACCGTTCCTCGGGTTGTGCGGCACCCGCAAGAGGGGAGTGCCTTCCGGCAGAACAAAGGAGAGCCAACCTATGAAAACACGCATTATCACAGCCATTGTGGGCATCATCGTCCTCATTGGCGTCATGTTCACCTTCAACACGCTGATCTTCAATCTGGTCATTGCAGCCATCACGCTCATTGCCATCCACGAGATCTACAATGCGCTGGGCTTTACCAAAAAGGACTGGCTGATGTACGCGGCACTGGTGCCGTATACCCTGCTGGTGATGACCTCCAACTACATGGTCATGCGCCGTCTGGTCATGCCGGTGTCCTTTGTGCTGGTCACCTTTTACGCCATCTATCTGGTGGTGCGCAACGGGACCATCAGCTACCAGAAGGCCAGCGGTCTGCTCGTGTTTTCGGGCATCGTGATCTTCTGCTTCTACTCGTTCATCCGGCTCAAGGAGATGCTGCCGGTGGAGGAATATGGCTACGACGCTATCTTCTTCATCCTGCTCATCCTCTGCTTCGCCTGGGGCGGCGACACCTGCGCCTACTTTGCGGGACGCGCCTTTGGCAAGCATAAGCTCTGCCCGGTGGTCAGCCCCAAAAAGACGGTGGAGGGCGCTGTAGGCGGCGTGCTGGGTACTATGGTATTCGGTGTGCTGGTCACGGTCATCTACTCCATCGCAGCAGACCGGATGGAAGAGTTCACCCGCTCCAATATTGGCGTATCCATGTATGTCATCATTGCGCTGTTGGCCTGTGTGGCTGCGGTGCTGGGCATCTACGGCGACCTGTTCGCCAGCGTGGTCAAGCGCCAGTGCGGCATCAAGGACTACGGCACCATCTTCCCGGGCCACGGCGGCATCCTTGACCGCTTTGACAGCGTGATGTTCATCGCGCCCTTCGTCACGATGGTGGTCATCGCAGCATTCTACGATTAAAATCAGCAGGAGGTAGATTCTTTATGGCTAAGAAAATCACGCTGCTGGGTTCTACCGGTTCCATCGGCACCCAGAGCCTTGACGTCATCCGTGCTCAAGGGTATGAGGTGTTCGGCCTGTCGGCCCACAGCCAGACGGATAAAATTTTGCAGCAGATAGAAGAATTCCACCCGAAATATGTTTGCATGACCAGTGAGGCCGGAGCCGAAAAGCTTTCGGCTGCGCTGGCAGGCCGCGCCGATGCACCCAAGCTCCTGACCGGCCCGGAGGGCCTGAAGACCCTCGCCGCGATGGACGGCCCGGACGTGGTGCTGAACAGCGTGGTGGGCATCGCGGGCCTCGGCGCAAGCCTTGCCGCCATCGAGAGCGGCCATGACCTCGCCCTCGCCAACAAGGAAAGCCTTGTCACCGGCGGCCATCTTGTCACTCAGGCCGTGGCGAAGCACGGCGTCAAGCTGCTGCCTGTGGACAGTGAGCACTCGGCCATCTTCCAGTGCCTGCAGGATAAGGAGAGCGCCAAGAGCCTAACCAAAATTCTGCTGACGGCCTCCGGCGGCCCCTTCTTCGGCATGAAGACCGAAGAGCTGCGGGGCAAGACCAAGGCCGATGCCCTCAAGCATCCCAACTGGAACATGGGTGCAAAGATCACCATCGACAGTGCCACTCTGATGAACAAGGGCCTCGAGCTCATCGAGGCTGTGTGGCTGTTCGGTCTGCCTCCGGAGAAAATTCAAATCGTTGTCCAGCGCCAGAGCATCGTCCACTCGGCGGTGCAATACAGCGACAACTCCATCATCGCCCAGCTGGGTGTGCCGGATATGCGCATCCCCATCCAGTATGCGCTGACCTATCCGGCCCGTGTGCCGGGCGTCGTGCCGGAACTGGACTTCACCACCCTCAAACTGCTGACCTTCGATGTGGCCGACGAGGAGACTTTCCGCTGCCTCGCCGCCTGCAAGAAGGCCATCAAGAAGGGCGGTCTCGGCCCCTGCGCCGCCAACGGTGCCAACGAGGAGGCCGTCAAGCTCTTCCTTGAGGATAAGATCGGCTTCCTCGACATCGGCCGTCTGGTGGAGGCTGTCGTGGACAGCGACAGCTTTGGCGGCGACTACAGCCTCGCGGATGTGTATGAGTGTGACCGTATGGCCCGTGCATTCGTGAGAGCACACCTGTAATATAGGAGAAATAATGTCAGTTTTCATCACCTTTGCTGCTGCGCTGCTCATCTTCGGCGCAGTCATCGCCATCCACGAGTTCGGCCATTTTGCAGTGGCAAAGCTCTGCGGGGTCCAGGTCAACGAGTTTTCCATTGGCATGGGTCCGACCCTCATCAAGACCTATCGCAAAGGCACGCAGTATACCCTGCGGCTCCTGCCCGTAGGCGGCTTTGTGGCGCTGGAAGGGGAGGAAAGCCCTGAGAGCGAACAGGCCGAGGGTGGAAGCGGGGACGATGACGGCCCGGACATCCCGCCGGAGGTGCTGGCGCAGCGGACAGGCAAGCCGCTGAACGAGGCGGCTGTCTGGCAGCGGATGCTGGTGATGGCGGCAGGCGCGGTGATGAACTTCGTGCTGGGCTTCGTGGTGCTGCTGCTCCTCATCTCACTGCGCAGTGAGCCGATCACCAGCAAGGTCATCTATGCTGTGGAGGACAACGCCCTCTGTGGCCAGACCGGCCTGCAGGCCGGCGACGAGATCGTGGCCGTCAACGGGCGGCACTGCTTTGTGGCCAACGATATGATTTACGAGCTTATGCGCACCGAGAGCTACCGCGCAGACTTCACCGTCCGCCGGGACGGCAAGCTCGTGGAGCTGCCGGACGTCCAGTTCGACACCTGGCAGGATGAGCAGGGCCAGACCCACATGACACTGGGCTTCACAGTCTACGGCCTCAAAAAAACACCGCAGAACGTCCTGAAAGAGTCGGCCAACAGCGTCATCTACTATGGACGCATCATCTATACCTCGCTGGCCGACCTTCTGCAGGGCCGCGAGAGCATCAACGACCTGTCCGGCCCGGTGGGCATCGTGACCGCCATCGGTCAGGCCGCAAGCTACGGCTGGGAGGATGTGGCTGAGCTGTTGGTGCTTATCACCATCAACCTCGGCGTCTTCAATCTGCTGCCGTTCCCGGCGCTGGACGGCGGCAAGATCGTATTCCTGCTCATCGAGGCAGTCACCGGCCATGCAGTGCCGGAAAAAATCCAGAGCAGTCTGACCGTCGCAGCCTTTGCGCTGCTGTTCGGCCTGATGCTCTTTGCAACGTACAATGACATCGTCCGGCTCGTGACCGGAGCAGTTTGAAAGGGGTAAAACCATGCGGCAGCTGAAACGTGAAGTGAAGATCGGAAATGTGACCATCGGCGGCAAGAATCCCATTGCCGTGCAGACCATGCTGAACGTCCCGGTGGAGGACATCGAGGGGAATGTGGCGCAGGCAAAGCGCTGTGAAGCGGCAGGCTGTCAGATTTTGCGCGTGACCTGTCCCAGCGCGGCAGACGCCAAGTGCATCGAGGCCGTCAAGAACGCCGTGAATATCCCCATCGTGGCAGACATCCACTTCGACTACAAGGCTGCCATTGCCTGCGCCGATGTGGGCGTGGATAAGATCCGCATCAACCCGGGCAACATCGGCGACGATGACCGCGTGAAGGCGGTCGTGGATGCCTGCCAGCAGAAAAATATCCCCATCCGCATCGGCGTCAACGGCGGCAGTCTGGAAAAGCACATCCTCGCCAAGTACGGCGCACCTGTGCCGGAAGCGATGGTGGAGAGCGCTCTGTACCATGTCCACCTGCTGGAAAAGTTCGACTTCAACAACATCGTCATCTCCATCAAGAACTCCAACGTCCCCCGCATGATGGAGGCATACCGCCAGCTCAGCGCTGTGACCGACTACCCGCTCCATGTGGGCGTCACGGAGGCCGGCACTTACCAGATGGGCCTGCTCAAGAGCGGCATGGGCATCGGCGGGATGCTGCTGGAGGGTATCGGCGACACCATTCGTGTCTCGCTGGCTGCTGACCCTGAGAAGGAAGTGGAAGCAGGCTACAATATCCTGCGCGCTGTCGGCTTCCCAGTGGCCGGCCCGGAGGTCATCACCTGCCCGACCTGCGGCCGCACCCAGTACCCCTGCACTGAAATCGCAAATGAGGTGGAGCGGCGGCTTCAGGGTTGCAAAAAGTCCATCAAGGTGGCTGTCATGGGCTGTGTCGTCAACGGCCCCGGCGAGGCCCGTGAGGCTGACATCGGCATTGCCGGCGGAAAGGGCGAGGCGGTGCTGTTCATCCACGGCGAACCCGTCAGGAAGCTGACGGGGGATAATATCCTCGACCAGTTCATGGAGGAAATCTATAAGCTGTGATTTTACAGAATAAGCTTGGTCTGACGAGTGAAGCTGAGCTTGCTCGGGCAGAAGAAAAACTCAGCAAGACCCGGGCGCTTGAGCTCTATGACACCGGCCTGTTGGACACATTCGAGGTAGGCACCTTCAAAGGGCTTGCGGCCATCCATAAATGCCTGTTCGGTGATGTCTACGAGTTCGCTGGACAGATGCGGACAGTGAACATTGCAAAAGGAAATTTCCGCTTTGCACCGGTGATGTATCTGCGTCCGGCACTGGAAAGCATCGACGCGATGCCGCAGTCTTCTTTCGATGAAATCATCGAGAAGTATGTGGAGATGAATGTGGCGCATCCGTTTCGGGAGGGCAATGGCCGAAGTACCCGAATCTGGCTGGATGCTATTCTGAAAAAAGAACTGCATCAGGTCATCGACTGGAGCAGGGTGGATAAAGAAGATTACCTTCTTGCAATGGAGCGCAGTCCGGTCAAGGATGTGGAGATAAAAGCGCTGCTGCACGCTGCTCTGACCGAAAAAATCAATGACCGCGAAGTCTATATGAAAGGCATCGACGCCAGTTACCACTACGAAGGCTATTATGTCTTTAAGACAGAAGATTTAACTTAAAAACAACCTGCTGCCACGCCCTTTTCCGGGGCGCGGCAGTTTGTGCTGTTATCTGATAGAAAAGGAGTATCACTGTGACACCACTTGTTTCCCAGCTATGGCCGCAGTTTATGGCGGACCCGGACTTTGCGGCCTGTTTTGGCCGTGTGGTCGTCGAGCACGCCCAGATGCTGCGGCAGGAGCGGCAGGTCATCTTTACGCTGCGCAGTTCTGCCCCGCTGGACAAGGGGCTGTGCGCCCGGCTGCTGGCCTCGCTGGAACCGGATTACGAGGGCTTCGAGCTCCGTATCAACAATCTTTTCGGCTATGCGACGCTGGATGAAGCCGGTCTGCGGGAAATGATGGAGGAGATGAAACGGGATGGCGTCCCCATCAACGGTTTCCTCGACCGCTGCCGCATCACCATCACCGGTCAGAACATCACCATCGGCGTCTGTCACGGCACGAAGTTTTTGCAGGAGATGCAGTTCGAGCGCCTGCTGGCGGAGCGCATCGCTGCCCACACCGGCGTAAAGCCCAAAGTGACGCTGGAAAGCAGCGTGGGCGAGGCCGAACAGCGCCAGATGGAAGAAAAGCTCGAGCGGAAAATTGCGCCGCCTGTCGTCAAGTTCGAGAAAAAGAACACTGCCCCCTCCATCAAGGTGGAGGGCCTCGACCTCACGGACAAGCCCGTCACCATCTTCCACGGCAAAATGTTCACCCCGAAAAACCTCACCCCCCTCAAGGATTTGGGCGGCGAGGGCGGCAAGTGCATGATTTGGGGCGACGTCTTCTTCACCGAGGTGAAGGGCAACTTCCGCAAGATATACACTGTCTCCATCACCGATTACACCGGCTCCATCAACCTGAAGATCCGTGCGCAGGAAGGGGAGGACTGCTCCAAGTGGGAGTCCATCCCCAAGGGTACGACGGTCGTGGTGCGCGGCGACTGTTCCTACGATAAGTACGAGCACGACTATATCGTCTGGCCCTACGACGTCCTCTTTGTCGAGCGCAAAAAGCGGGAGGACAACGCTCCCGTCAAGCGGGTGGAGCTGCATCTGCATACCAAGCTGTCCAGCATGGACGCCTTCTGCGACCCCGGCGGCATCGTCAAGCTGGCCCACCGGATGGGCCACCCGGCCATTGCTATCACCGACCACGGCGTCTGTCAGGGCTACCCCGAGGCTATGTTGGCTGCAGACGCCATCCACAAGACAGACCCGGACTTCAAGCTCATCTACGGCTGTGAGGCCTACTTTGTCGATGACATGATACCCTGCGTCTACGGCGTGAAAGACGAGCCGCTGAACGGTGAGTTCTGCGTCTTCGACACTGAGACGACGGGCCTCGACCCCGGCGTGGAGTACCTGACAGAGATCGGCGCGGTCATCGTGCGGAACGGGGAAGTGGTGGAAGAATTCGACACCTTCGTAAAACCCGGAAAGGCCATCACCTCCAAGATCACCGAGCTGACCGGAATCACCAACGAGATGGTGGCTGACGCCCCCGGCGAGGCCGAGGCACTGAAAGCCTTCCTCGACTTTGTAGATGGCCGCATCCTTGTGGCTCACAATGCCCACTCCTTCGACATCCGGTTCCTCCGCGCCGCCGCCAAGCGGAGCGGCATCGAGTTTGAGCCGACCTATATCGACACCCTGACCATGGCTCAGGCCATGTACCCCGGTCTCCACAACTACAAGCAGGGGACCATCAACAAGCATCTGGAGCTGCCCGCCTACGAGGCCCATCGCGCCTGCGAGGACTCTGCCGCACTGGGCCGCATCTTCTGCGTTATGCTGAAAGATCTGGAGGAAAAGCAGGTGACTGCCGTCAGCGGCATCAACACCGGCCTCGGCGGAAACCGCGAGGTACTGAAAAAGAAGTATTATCACCTCATCATCCTCGTGCGCAACCAGATGGGCCTGAAAAACCTCTATAAAATCGTCAGCGAGGCCCATGTCAACTACTTCTTCAAGAAGCCCCGCGTCCCTCGCAGCCTTCTGAACAAGTATCGGGACGGCCTTATCCTCACTTCTGCCTGTGAAGCAGGAGAACTTTACAGGGCTGTCGTAGAGGGCCGCTCTTACGAAGAATTGAAGAAAATTGCATCGTACTACGATGTTTTGGAGGTCCAGCCCCTGGGCAACAACGCCTATATGGTGCGGGAGGGCAAGGTGGAGAGCGAAGAGGTCATCAAGGACTTCAACCGCACCGTCATCAAGCTGGGCGAAGACCTGCACAAGCCCGTCATCGCCACCGGCGACGTCCATTTCACCGAGCCGGAGGACGCCATCTACCGCTCTGTCCTGCAGGCGGGCAACGGCTTCAAGGACGCGGACAACCAGCCGCCCCTGTTCTACCGCACCACCGAGGATATGCTGAACCAGTTCAGCTACCTGCCCAAGGAAAAGGCCTACGAGATCGTCGTGACCAATCCCCGCAAGATAGCGGCCAGCATCGACGGCAACGTCCGTGCTATCCCGCGCGGCACCTACCCGCCCAGCATCGAGGGTGCAGAACAGCAGCTCCGGGATGCGACCTGGGAACACGCCAAGCGGGACTATGGCGACCCTCTGCCTGAGATCGTGGAGAAGCGCCTGCAAAAAGAGTTGGACTCCATCTGCGGCCATGGCTACGCCGTCCTGTACGTTATCGCGGTCAAACTGGTGGCCTATTCCAACGCGGGCGGCTATCAGGTGGGCAGTCGTGGTTCGGTCGGCTCGTCAGCTGTGGCCCACTTCTCCGGAATCTCGGAGGTCAACAGTCTGCCGCCCCACTACCGCTGCCCCAAGTGCAAGTACAGCGAGTTCATCACCGATGGCAGCGTGGACGACGGCTTCGACCTGCCCGACAAGAACTGCCCCCACTGCGGCACCCGGATGCTGGTGGACGGCCATGACATCCCTTTCGAGACCTTCCTTGGTTTCTACGGCGACAAGGAGCCTGATATTGACCTGAACTTCTCGGGCGAGTACCAGTCCAACGTCCACCGCTACACGGAAGAGCTGTTCGGCAAGGCCAACGTGTTCAAGGCAGGCACCGTCTCCGGTATTCAGGACAAGACGGCCTACGGTTACGTCAAAAAGTATCTGGATGAGCGGGGGAGAACGGTCAACCACGCGGAAGAGAACCGCCTGACGCTGGGCTGTACCGGCGTCAAGCGTACCACCGGCCAGCATCCCGGCGGCATGGTCGTCGTGCCGGATACCTATGAGATCTATGACTTCTGCCCCATCCAGCACCCGGCAGACGATGTGGCGGGCGGCCTGCTGACCACTCACTTCGAGTTCAAGTACCTCCACGACACCCTGCTCAAGCTGGACGAGCTGGGCCACGATATGCCCACCTTCTACAAGTATTTCGAGGAGTACACCGGCATCCCCGTGGACAGCATCCCCATGAACGACCCCAAGGTGTACAGCCTGCTCACCAGCCCGGAAGAGCTGGGTGTGACGCCGGAGCAGATCGACAGCCAGACCGGCACCTTCGGCATCCCCGAGATGGGCACCAACTTCGTGCGCGGAATGCTGGTGGAGGCCCGTCCCAAGAATTTCTCCGAGCTTATCCAGATCTCGGGCCTGTCCCACGGCACCGACGTCTGGACCGGCAACGCCGACGAGCTCATCCGCAGCGGCACCTGTACCATCGCGGAGGTCATCGGCTGCCGTGACAGTATCATGCTCTATCTGCTGCGCAAGGGTCTCGAGCCGAAGATGGCCTTCGATATTATGGAGGCCGTCCGTAAGGGCAAGGTGGCCAAGGGCGGCTTTGCGCCCGGCTGGGAAGAGGCCATGCGGGAGCACGATGTGCCGGACTGGTACATCGAGAGCTGCCGCAAGATAAAATATATGTTCCCGAAAGCCCATGCGGTGGCCTACCTGATGTCGGCCATCCGCCTCATGTGGTTCAAGCTCTACCACCCGCAGGCGTTCTATGCGGTGTACTTCACCGTCCGCGGCGATGACATCGATTATGAAGCCGCTGTGGGCGGCGCGGCGGTGGCCCGCGCCCACATGAACGAGGTGAAGCGCCGTCTCAAGGAAGAGAAGAATGCCAAGGATGAAGATGTGCTCGTCTCGCTCCAGCTGGTCAACGAGATGCTGGTGCGCGGCTACGAGTTCCTGCCCATCGAACTGGGCAAGAGCCGGGGCTCCAAGTATGTGGTGGAGGACGGCAAGGTACGCCTGCCCTTCTGCTCCTTGAAGGGTCTGGGCGGTGCCGCCGCCGATGCGCTGGAAAATGTGACCATCCACGGCGAAGAGTATCTCTCCATCGAGGAACTGCAGCAGGCCTCTGGCGTTGGCAGCAGCATCATTGACCGCTTGCGTCAGGTGGGCGCTCTGGGTGAGCTGCCGGAAAGCAGTCAGGTGAGCTTCTTCTAAAATTGCAGCAAAAAACGACCTCTGCAGCCGGATGGACCGGAAGCAGAGGTCGTTTTGTTATACGATTGAGTTTCTGAACAGGGGAGAGGCTTACTCCACGCTGATCATATAGTAGTAGACCGGCTGACCGCCGCGGATGTGGCTGACCTCAACATGGTTGGGGCATTTTGCCTTGACGATCTCGGTCACCTTCTCGGCATCCTCGTCGGAGACGTCGCAGCCGGAGATGATGGTGACGAAGTTGGAATCCTTCTTGCACATACCGCGGGCCAGACGATAGGTGGCCTTGGTGATGTCGTTGGAAGTGGAGACGATCTTGCCGTTCTCCAGGGCCATGATCTCGCCCTTCCGGATCCGCTTGCCGTCGTACTCGCTGTCGCGGGCGGCGTAGGTGATGAGGCCGGTGGAGACCTTATCGGCAGCAGACATCATGTTGATGGTGTTGGCCTCGACGGTAGCAGAGGGGTCGAAGTTCAGCAGAGCGGTGATGCCCATGGGGACGGTACGGGTGGGCAGGACGACCACCTGACGGTCAGCCAGCTTCTGGGCCTGCTCAGCAGCCATGATGATGTTCTTGTTGTTGGGCAGAACGAAGACGGTCTTGGCCGGGACGCTCTGGATGGCGGCAAGAATGTCCTCGGTGGCGGGGTTCATGGTCTGACCGCCGGAGACGACAGCGTCAGCGGCCAGGTCGGTGAAGACAGCCTTCAGGCCCTCACCGGCGGCGACAGCAACGAAGCCATAGTCGCGGCTGGGGTCAACGGCAGCGTAGATGAACTCGCTGGCGGGGTCGGGCTTCTTCTCAGCGGAAGCCTGCTTCTCGAGGCTCTTGCCCTGCTTCTGGCGGGCCAGGAACTGCTCGTGCATATTCTCGATCTTGAAATTGGTGAGGTAGCCGTACTTGATGGCCTCGCTCAGGATCTTGCCGGGGTCGGCGGTGTGGACATGGAGGTTGATGACGTCATCGTCCTCGATGCAGACGACACTGTCGCCGTTGGACTCGGCGAAGGCGCGCATCTTTGCGGCGCTTGCACCCTCGTTCTTATTGATGAGGAACTGGGTGCAGTAGCCGTTCTTGATGTCCTCGACCTTCATCAGGTCGTCGGTAAAGACGCCCTTGCCCGCGTTCGCGGTGGAGAGCTTGGCCTTGTTGGGGACAGCCTCGCCGCCGGCCACGATGTCCTCGCCGTGGAAGACCTTGCCCATGCCCTCAAAGATGATCATGATGCCCTGGCCGCCGGCGTCCACAACGCCAGCCTTCTTCAGGACGGGCAGCAGGTTGGGGGTGTCCTCCAGAGCCTTCTGACCGGCGGTCATCACGACGTCCCACAGCTCGGCCACATCCTCTTTGCCGCAGGCAGCAGCTTCCTCGGAAGCGATGCGGGCGACGGTCAGGATGGTGCCTTCGGTGGGCTTCATGACAGCTTTGTAAGCGCCCTCGACGCCCTTCTTCAGCGCAGCCACGATGTCGGAAGCGTCAGCCTCCTTTTTGCCCTCCAGAGCTTTGGAGAAGCCGCGGAACAGCAGGCTGGTGATGACGCCGGAGTTGCCGCGGGCGCCGCGCAGCATGGCGGAGGCAGCGGTCTTTGCGGCCTCGCCCACGGTGCAGCTGTCGTCCATGGCCTGCAGCTCACGGACGGCTGCGCCGACGGTCATGCCCATGTTGGTGCCGGTGTCGCCGTCGGGGACGGGGAACACGTTCAGCTCGTCCACGCGGGAGCGCTGGTTGTTGATGTTGTTTGCGCCGGAAATAATGGCGTCGCGCAGGATCTTACCAGAAATCATTGCTTTTTACTCCTTATATCTTCCCGGTACCCCCGGGCGGGCTTTGTCTCATCAGGCAACCACGTCATCGACTGATACGACCACGCGGGCGACTTTCAGGCCGGTGGCCTGCTCCACCTCGTCCTTCACGCGGTGCGAGATGGATCGCGCGGCGGTGGAGATGTTCAGCCCGTAGCTGACGGCAATGTGCAGCTCGATCACGAGACGGCCCTCTTCCTGTGTGACACGAACGCCCTTTTCAGCGTAATCGCTGCCGCGCACCACGCTCCTGACCGCGTCGGTCAGGTCGCGGGGGGTCATTGCGGCCACGCCGTAGCATTGTTTGGTTGCTTCGCCTACCAGCGTAGAGAAGTACTCGGCGGAAAAGCTGACATCTCCCAGCGGGAAACGGGAAGTGATCATAGTCGCTCTGCTCCTTTTATTTATTATGATACCCCGGTCCGCACGGCGGCGGGGCGGTGCGCGGGCCTGAGAAGGCGGCGTACCACTTTTATTATACAACTTTATGAGGAAGCTGTACAGCACATAATTGCTGACAGAAAGAAAAAAGTCAGGCACGGCTTACCCGTTTCGGCCTGCTTCGACACCGCAAAGCCGGTATACTGAAAGACAGACAGAGCCGCAAAGGGCCGCGTTCCTGCTGTTAGTATAGCACAAAATCCTTCGCAGTGCATCCATTTCGTGAATATTTATCCGACAAAGCAAAAAGTGATTGTGAATAAAATATAAAAGATGACGCAGACATCTTTATCTTACTATGAAAAAGTGCTAAAATCTAAGGTGGCAAGAGTAAGACTGTATCCGGCGCAGGATGCAGGGGCATTCGGCTGCCAAGGTGCTGAAGACAGGAATTTGCTGCGGCTGCACAGGAGCTGCGGCCCGGCGGCGGAAAAGTTCACAATAGGAGTTGTTTTCATGAATATTCTGTTTTTCCTTTCCCCCAAGCAGGACCTGATGTATGTGTACGATGACTTCACCCTTCGCCAGACGCTGGAAAAATGGGAGAACAACCGCTACGCATCCATCCCGGTGCTCAACCGCAAGGGAGAGTATGTAGGGACCCTGACGGAAGGGGACATCCTCTGGGGGCTGAAAAAGTTCCACGGCCTCGACCTTGAGGCGGCAGAGGACATCCCGATCCGGGACTTTGCCCACAAGCGGGACTACAAGGCCGTCACGGTCACCACGAGCATGGACCAGCTCATCGAGGCGGCCATGAACCAGAACTTCGTCCCCGTCGTGGATGACCGGGGAATGTTCATCGGCATCGTCCGCCGTCAGGCCATCATCCGCTACTGTTACGACCGCTCCCGCGCTGCCGCCGCAGAGCAGCGCAGAAAGCCCGAAAAGCAGGAAAAACGAGTCCCGGTTTCTGCCGGGGTGCAGTAAAACAGGAAAAGGCCCCGCCGCTCTGCATGAAATGTGCAGGGCAGCGGGGCCTTTCTATGCCTGTGGGAAGGGGAGAGTGGAGCTTCAGCCCACGGTGAGGCTGGAATCGGTGGACCGGTGGGTCAGGACAGCCTCGGCGTCCTCGCCGCCCATGGCCAGCAGCTCGTCCACCGAGAGGGTGGTGGAGCAGAGGATGGTCTGGAAGGTGATGGTCTCGATGCCCTCAGCCCGCAGCGGACGCAGCGCGGCCAGCGAGACGCGGAGGGAAGCTGTGAGCCGTCCGACGCAGACGGTGAGGGTATTGCCGCTCTGGGTGCTGGTGTAGGAGATGACCGCGCCGCTCTTGTCGGTGACAGTCAGGCCGGGGAGGGGAGAGGCGGGTGTGGACGGGGTGGCAGAGCCGCCGTCAGAAGAGGAAGAAGACTCCTCGGGGATAACAGGCTCTTCCGGCTCCACAGGACGGGGGATGGAGACCTGATTGACCTTGCCGTCGGCATCGGTGACGGTGACTTTTGCGCCCGGGCCTAGCTTGTCCTTGATGGTGTCGAGGTCGAGCTCATGGCCGGCCTGCAAGAGGGCCTTGCCGTTGGGACTGCCGGCCTTGGCGGTCAGCTCGAGGCTGCCCGACAGATCGATGACGCTGCTGTAGATGCCGCTGCCGCCGCCGGTGCTGCCGTTACCGCCAGCGGCTTCGACCGTACCGCCGGAGATGGCGACACGGTCGAAGCTGCAGATGCCGTAGCCGCCGACTTTGCCGCCGTAGCCGCCAGCGGCGTTGACCGTATTGCCGGAGATGGTGACGACGCCGCCGCTGCGGATGCCGTCGCCGCCGTAGCCGTCTTTGCTGTCGCCGTTACCGCCCTTGGCGGTGACCGTACCGTCGGAGACGGTGAGGCCGCCGCCGCTGCGGATGCCGTCGCCGCCGATGAGGCTGCCGCCGTTACCGCCATTGGCAGTGACCGTACTACCGCCGGAGATGGTGACGCCACCGCTGCTGCAGATGCCGTCGCCGCCGGAGATGGTGCCGTTTCCGCCGTTGGCAGTGACCGTACTACCGCCAGAGATGGTGACGCTGCCGCTGCTGGAGATGCCGCGGCCGCCGTCGTCGCCGTTGGCAGTGACCGTACCGCCGGAGATGGTGAGGCTGCCGCTGCTGGAGATGCCGTTTGCGCCGCTGCCGCCTTGGGCCGTCAGGCTGTCATTTTCGCCGCCGGAGATGGTGAGGCTGCCGCTGCCGTAGATGCCGCTGCGGTAGATGTCGCTCTTCAGCGCGTTGTCGCCATTCAGCTTGATATTGGTGTCGCCCTCGCCGGTCACGCTTACGGCGGCTTTGTTCCGGCTGCTGGTGTCGATGTTCACATCCTTGAGTGTGACCTCGACCTTATCGTTCTTACCGTTGGCGTCGATGGTCACGGTGTTGGAAGAAGCTTTGTCCTCACGATTTGTGATGATGGTGTTGGTGTCATTTTTGGTGGTCACATTGTTCTGGGTGACGTCGTTGCCGGTCTCGCCTGCTTTCACGGTGATGTCACCATCCTCGATGTGCCATGTCTTTGCAAAGGCCGGGGCGGCAAGGGTGGTGAGCATTGCGGCAGTCAGGATAAACGCTGCTGCCCGCTGAGAGGCCGGACGGGGTGAATCATTACCCCCCGTATGGAGAGGGCGACCCAGAACACGCATCGCAAGCTTACGATAAGACAACATACAAAAACCTCCTTTGAACGGTGAAAAACAGGGGGTGTCTAATTACCCTGAATGTACCATATCTGCGGAGAAAAATCAATAAAACCTGCGCGAATCACCCTCTTTCCTGCGTGAATGGAGAAGTTCGGACAGATCTTGGCTCTCCCCTTGGGGGAGCTTGCGCGGAGCACCTGAGAGGGCAAGGACGCTGACAGAGAGCTTTTTTGCGCCTTTTTGCTCAAAAAACTGCCTGAAAGCACATTTTATTGGACTTTTATTCTGCTATACTCTTGTCAGAACAAAAAGACACAGGAGGGAAGAGGAATGAAAGACATTGAACTTCGGTATGTGGGCGGTCATGTGGAGGTGTATACGGAGGCGGGCGCGTTCCTGTTCTCGGCGGACACCCTGCGGGAGGCGATGGAAGAGCTGGATGCCGCTTGATGCATTCCCGGAAATACCGGGAAGCACCGGGCGAGAGTTAGAAAATACTAATGTAAAATGAATGTAAAATTCAAGAAAAGAACCGTCTAAGAAGGCCCGGAAATCTTAAAATTCCGGTCAAAAAAGTGATTTTCCTGTAAAATAATGCTTGTTGAGCCGGGGGGTTCGATGTTATAATAAAAAGGACGGCATTTTGCGTATGGAGAGCGAAGCACAGCCGTCTTGTGCAATGGAGCAATAGGAAGATTTTAGGAGCATTGTTTTATGGACATTACACACATCACCTCTCTGCTGGGCGGTATTGCGCTGTTCCTGTATGGTATGTCGATCATGGGTGCCGGCCTCGAAAAGCTGGCCGGCGGCAAGATGCAGGGCGTATTGCAGAAACTGACTTCGTCCACCATCAAGGGCGTCATTTTCGGCACCCTCATCACCGGCGTCATCCAGTCGTCGGCCGGCACGGTCGTCATTTGCGTCGGCCTCGTCAACTCCGGCATCATGACCCTTACGCAGTCGGTAGGCGTTATCATGGGTGCAAACATTGGTACTACGGTCACCGGTCAGCTCATCCGCATGGCGGATATTTCAGGCGACAGCCTCATCCTGACCCTCATCCAGCCCAAGACGTTTGCGCCGGTGGTGGCATTTGTCGGCTGCATTTTTTATGTGTTCCTGCGCAACGCCAAAAAGAAGAACATCGGCCAGATCATGCTGGGCTTCGGCATCCTGTTCACGGGCATGAGCCTGATGGACACCGGCGTGTCTCCCCTGCGTGAGAGCGCAGCGTTCCAGGAGCTGTTCGTCACCATGACCAACCCCATCCTCGGCGTTCTCGTGGGCGTGGTGGTCACGGTCATCATCCAGTCCTCTTCGGCCTCTGTGGGCATCCTGCAGGCGCTGTCCAGCACCGGCCTCGTCACCTTCAGCTCGGCCATCCCCATCGTGCTGGGCGCCCACATCGGCACGGCCTTCACCCCCCTGCTGACCATCGGCGGCTCCTCCAAGGACGGCAAGCGCGCCGCCCTCATCCACCTGTACTTCAACATTATCGGCAGCGTCATCCTGCTGGCGCTGGTCTATGCAGTCCAGTTCACCATCGGCATCCCCATGTGGGGCGATGTGATGAACAAGAGCAGCATTGCAAACATCCACACCATGACCAGCGTCATTGCAATGCTGCTCTTCCTGCCCTGCAGCGGCGTGCTGTCCAGGCTGGCCATGATGACCGTGCCGAACAGCGCGGAGGAGGCGCAGGAGCTGAGTATGCCTGTGCTGGATGAGCGTCTGTTCAAGAGCCCGGCTGTGGCTCTGCAGCAGGCTAAGAACGCGGTGGTCAAGATGTCCCGCCGCGCAGCCCGCAACGTCGGCCTCGCCACCCCGCTGCTGCTCAAGATGGACGAGGACGTCGTGAGTGCCATCGATGTCCGCGAGAACCTCATCGACCGGATGGAGGTGGACATCTCCAACTACCTCATCAAGCTGGCAGACCAGGAGCTGGGCGACGCGGAGAGCCATGAGGTGACTGAGCTGCTCAACTTTGTCACCGAGTGCGAGCGCATCGGCGACTATGCAGTCAATATCAAAGAAAAAGCGCAGGAGCTGACCGACAAGGAAGTCACCTTCAGCGAGAAGGCACAGCAGGAGCTGAAGCTTCTCGACAATGCGCTGGAAAAGATACTGACCCTCACCACGGACGCCTTTGAGTTCGACGACGCCCGGACCGCCAGCCAGGTGGAGCCGCTGGAACAGGTCATCGACATCCTCGTGGAGCGGCTTCGTGCGCAGCACATCAAGCGTCTGAAGGATGGTGCCTGCTCCATTGATACCGGTGTCGTCTATCTCGATGTGCTGAGCAATGTAGAGCGTATCTCGGACCACTGCTCCAACATCGCCGCCCGTCTGGTGGGCATGGAGGCAGGCGAGGACTACGACTCCCATACCCTTAAGAATATGATGCACCGCAACCCCACCAAGGAATATATGCTCAACTACGAGCAGTGCCGCAAGGACTACCTCGTCCCGCTGGAACAGCTCGAAGCCTGATTTTGATAAAGTATAAAAACAGTGCAGACCTCCCCGGGGATGTCTGCACTGTTTTTGTTTATTCACCCAGGTCTTCCAGAAGCGCCCGGAGGGCCGTTTCGCCGGTGACGTAGAGGCCCTGCTTGAGCCGGAGGGCATCGGCCTCAGGGAGGAGATTGACATAGATGCCGGTGCGCAGGAGCCGCTTGTCGGGCAGTCCGTTGTCGGAGCAGGTGTAGACGACCACCCGCCCACCCTCGTCGCAGAGGTAGAAGTCGGTGCCGCTCTGCCCGGCGGAGCCCTGCGCGGCCAGACCCGGCTCGGTGGCCGGCGTCTCTTCGCCGGAGTCGGCAGGGAAGGGGAGACTGGGCAGGGCCATCCAGAACAGGCTGAACACGATGGTAAAAATGCACAGCGCATAAAAAATGCAGAGCCAGACCTTGCGCATGGCAGTGGACTCCTTTCGGCTGAAATGGTGTTTCAGACGGTAGTATGTGCAAAAGAAAACTGCCTCAGACAGGGATGCAGAATTTTCACACCCGGATGCTGTACTTTGGCGGGGCAGATGTGCTATACTAGCATCGTATCCGGTCGATTCCCCCTTGCGGAAGCGGGCGGTGCGGACTATAATGTATTATTATGGCTGCGGGCAGTCTGGCCGCAGCAGGAACAGCAAACGGCATCGTCAGAGGATGCTTTGAGATGCAGAACAGTGAAAATTGCGATAGGAGGCGATCCTTATCTCAAACAATGAAAGACGGAGACTCCACAGTGATGGTGCGCTCCGGGAGCAGAACCGGCGGGTCCGTGAGCCCCGCGAACCGCAGGAGCAGGGAGAAAAGCACGGCCATCCCGTTCTCGGATTCCTGGGCCGGACCATCGTCACCCTCCTCTGCCTGGGCATTATGGCGGGCAGTCTGGTGGCAGTGGGCGCTGTGTACTATGTGGTGCAGGCTACGGCCAGTGACGGCGACCTGCTGGACCTCGACAACATCGAACTGAGCCAGTCGAGCCTTGTGGTGGCCACCGACCCCGACACCGGCGCACAGGTGGAGTACGCCACCCTGCGCTCTTCCAACAGCCACCGCGTCTGGGCGGACCTTGAGCAGATCCCCACCAACCTACAGTATGCATTCATCTGCACCGAGGACAAAGACTTTTACAGCGAGCCGGGCGTCAACTTCAAGCGCACCATCGGCGCGATGATCAATGAATACCTGCTGCCCATCTACAGCTCCAAGCAGGGCGCCTCCACGCTGGAACAGCAGCTCATCAAGAACCTGACCAGCGACAAGAGCGCCAGCGGCATCGAGGGCGCACTGCGCAAGCTGCGCGAGATCTACCGCGCCCTCATCCTGAGCCGCAGCTACTCCAAGGAGACCATTCTGGAAGCCTACCTGAACACCATCAGCTTTACCGGTACGATCCAGGGCGTCCAGACGGCGGCAAACGAGTACTTCGACAAGGATGTCAGCGAGCTGACCCTCTGGGAGTGCGCGTCCATCGCGTCCATCACCAAGAATCCCACCAACTATAACCCCTACACCAACCCCGAGAACCTCATCAACCGCCGGAACTTCCTGCTCTACAATATGTGGCAGCAGGGTGTCATCTCGGAGGAGGATTACCGCAGCGCCGCTGCCCAGCCGCTGGTGCTGGCAGAGACGGATAACACGAAGAAGAGCAGCTCCACCACCTCTTACTTCACCGATGCCCTCTTCAACGAGGTGGTGAAGGACATCATGGCCAAGGAGGGCGTGGACGAGTCCACCGCCCAGAGTATGCTCTACACCGGCGGCTATACCATCGAGGCAACGGTCAACCCCAAGATCCAGACCGCGATGGAGAACCTGATGCTCAACACCGACGATGCCTACTTCCCGGCCGGCTGGCATGAGGAAGAGGTGACCAGCATCTCCGACGACGATGTGCAGGTCTACAACGAGGACGGCACCCCCAAGACCCGCACTGGCGATGACGGTACGGTCTATTATTACCGCAATGTCCGCACACAGGCGGCGATGGTCACGCTGGACTATGACGGCAACGTCATCGCCATGGTGGGCGGTCTGGGCGAAAAGACCAAGAGCCTTTCCTTGAACCGCGCCTACGGCGTCACCCGTCAGACCGGTTCTACCATCAAGCCCATCGGCGCCTATGCGCTGGGCATCGAGTATGGTCTGGTCAACTGGTCCACCATGCTCAACAACTCGCCCCTCTACCTCAAGCAGGACATGGTCATCCGTGACGAGGACTACTGCCGCCGGAACGGCCTCATGGGTCTGACGGACAAGCAGCTGAAAGCCTACCCCAACGCATGGCGCAGCTGGCCCCGCAACTACGGCGGCAACTACGGCGACGGCTCCGACCTGCCGCTTTGGAACGGCCTCGCACGCTCCCTGAACACCATCGCCATCCGCGTTGGCGACCTCGTGGGCGCGAACAACATCTTCAACTTCGTCTACAATACCTTGCAGCTCAGCACACTGGACCCCGTCAACGATGTGGGCCTTGCACAGATGGTCATGGGCAGCCAGACCCACGGCGTCACTCCGATGGCGCTGGCGGCGGCGTTCCAGATCTTCTACGACGGCGAGTACACCACGCCTCACCTCTACACCCGTGTGCTCGACCGTGACGGCAACATCTATATGGAGAGCAACGACACCAGCTATCAGGCTCTGACACCCCAGACGGCCTACGTCATGAACCGTCTGCTGAAGAACGTCCTGTTCTCCAGCGTCGGTACGGCCAGCGGCCGCTACCCCAACTCCAACGGTATGGAGGCCTTCGGTAAGACCGGTACGGCCAGCGATGAGAAGGACCTGTGGTTCGTGGGCGGCACGCCCTATTACGTCACCGCTGTGTGGTGGGGCTATGACGCGCCCTTCGATATGACCAAGACCCTCGGCAAGCAGCAGGCCAAGACCCGCACCTGTGTCATGGCCTGGAAGGCCCTGATGGAGCAGATCCAGGCAGAGCTGCCCTATAAGGCATTCCCGGCGGCTGACGGCGTCGTGGAGCGCAGCTACTGCACCCAGAGCGGCCTGCTGGCCAGCGGCTCCTGCCCGAGCACGGCAGTGGGCTACTACCGTGCCGACGACCTGCCCGACGTCTGCAATTATTCCCACGGTCAGGCAGCTGTCGCCAGCGAACCCCTCGCGCCTGAACCGGACACCACTGGCCTCGACACCGACTGAGCGGAAAACTCATACTTTTGCGGCATCGGGTAGCAATTCCGGTGCGCTGAGAGGGCACTTCACGGCACAAAACTGGATAATCTGACAAAATAGCATCCGACCTCTTGCAATGCAGGGAGTCGGATGCTATTATATTTTCTGCAAGAACACTTGTGTTTGAGAGGTGAACAAGTTGGAACGCCGTTTTTATCTGGTGGATGCACAGGTCCTGCCGGAAGTTTTTCTCAAGGTCGTCCGGGCCAAGGAGCTTCTGGCCAGCGGAGAGGCACGCAGCATTTCGGCTGCGACCCGCAGCGTAGACCTGTCGCGCAGTGCATTTTATAAATATAAGGACTGCATTTTCGACTCGGAGAATGGCCGCGAGGTCATCACCGTCATGGCGACCCTGCGGGACGAGACGGGTGCATTACAGAGCCTTCTGGCCGGCATCAGTGCCGCCGGCGCCAGCATCGTGACCATCAATCAGTCTACTCCGGAGAACGGAGCCGCACTGGTGGCTGTCACCATCCGCACCGACACCATGCAGATGACCCCCGAGGAGCTGACGGAAAAGCTTTCGCGCCAGCGTATGGTCGTGGGCGTACACTGCGGATACAATCTGTGACAGTACATTCATAGAAAAAGGAACGAGGGCAGTATCATGGCAAAAATCGCGATTCTGGGCTTTGGCACGGTGGGCAGCGGCGTGTACGAGGTGCTCTGCCGCAACGCCGCAGGCGTCTCCCGCCGTGCAGGCGAACCGGTGGAGGTCAAGTACATCCTTGACCCCAAAGACTTCTCGGATCATCCGGCCGCAAAGCTGTTTATAAAGAATTTTGACGCCATTCTGGAAGACCCCGAAGTAAAGGTCGTCGTCGAGACCATCGGCGGCACCCGCTTCGCTTACCCTTACGTCAAGGCCTGTCTCGAGAGCGGTCGGAGCGTCTGCACCTCCAACAAGGAGATGGTGGCCACCTACGGTGCAGAGCTGCTGGCTCTGGCCAAGGCACACAACTGCGCCTTCCTGTTCGAGGCTTCCGTGGGCGGCGGTACGCCCATCATCACCCCGATGCACCAGTGCCTCGCGGCCAATGTCATCACCGAGGTGGAAGGCATCGTCAACGGCACCACCAACTTCATGCTCACCAAGATGGTGCGGGAGAATCTGGGCTTTGACGAGGCTCTGAAGATCGCTCAGGAGCTGGGCTACGCCGAGACGAAGGACCCCGGCGACG
>ERZ839947.1447-NODE-1447-length-22230-cov-9.288343_pt1 | contig 22230 bp, 12 predicted proteins | sample MGYA00519908_ERZ839947 | MGnify/ENA primary metagenome ERZ839947 (study PRJEB31850, sample SAMEA3708857) | human gut metagenome | biome: human gut; feature: human-associated habitat; material: faeces | place: China | collected 2014 ... | reverse complement strand
TAAGCAGCCTGCTCTTCCCAGCCGTCTTTAGCCTCCTTAACGGTAAGCTGATACAGTTTCATAGCCAGAAGGCAACCGGGACCATTGGAACAAGACATACGTGAAGCTGGTGCATCCGTTTTCCATGCCATTCCTCCTACCCCTTTATAATCATTCTTCGCTCCCTTGATATGGTTCCACATCTTCATCAACGCACTGTAGTAATCCTGATCGCCAGTCAATTCATAGACCCGCAGACAAGACAGTGCCATCCATTCCATATCATCATAGAAGTTATTCCAGAAGTCTTTACCACCATAACCGCAATGTTCATTCCAGTCATCAAAAGCCGGCAGGAAAGGTTTCATGATGTTTTCGTACAAATGAGCCTGATATTCGGGATTATTTGCATGACGGATGTAAGCATCGATCACGATATCCAATGCATGTCCCTGCGACCATCCGCCGCTACCGCCCGTGCTTGCCGGTTCTCCGGTTTCCGGTGTATTCGGTTTTTCCCAGTAAATGCTTCCGCAAAAGGTATCCCGTCCGCTGGCATTCTCATAGAAATATTTGATATAAGTTCCCGTACTTTTGTCGGCTGCATCTGTCCAGTTCACATCCGACACATATTCGCCGGATGAATTACCTTTGTAGATGTCTCCCAGATCGCCGTCGTCACAAGCTGTAAATATTGCCAGTGCACCGCTTAACAGCAAAGCTCTTTTTGATAATGATACTATATAGTTCTTCATATTATTATTCAGTTTTAATCTTCATTCGTTTCCGAAGCTACCCAACGGTGGGTGTACGTTCCAAACTCTGCATTGAAATAGAGGGTTACATCGGTTTTCACCGTAGCATAATAGACATTTCCCTGCTTTTCTCCCCATTGCAGTAATTCGTCGCAGAAACGGAAACTGTAATCCCATGGATCTGTGCCCAATGCCAGTTGATATAAATTATAATAGCTGTTGTCGGTAGTCAGATTCGGTTGCCCTTTGTCTTTCTCCTTATGTCCCCAACGGTAGGTTGTGCCGTTGATTTCCATCTTAAAGCTATGACGGGTTTCACCGCTTCCTGCCCAACTTTCCGTTTGTTTGCGGGCAGTATAGTTCTTCACACCCCATTTGCCATATCCCAGATAGTTGAAGTTTTGTCGATAGTCGCCAGACTTATTAAAGAGATATACAGCTCCTATTTCATCATAACTGATCGTTTGTTCACCCATATTGATGGTAATCCGGTAGATGCCTGATTGAGGAACCGTAACTGTATAGTCTTCACCATCATTACGCTCACGCAACACTCCGTTGTCGTCTACATAATAATAGCATTTGCGACCTTCTACAGTAGACATAAATATAAATGGCTGGTCGGCTTTCAGTTGAGTGAAAGTCTGGTAAATTCCTTCATTCTGACGGAGCATTTGTTGTGCTTCCGCTTCATCACCATCATCTTCCGTACCCACGCCAGTGATATAAACCGGCTCGTTTTCAGAAGGCATATCATCGATGCCGTCCATCATAAAAATCACGAAATAGCCTTCCAGACTACTAAGAGCCTGATCCAATCCGCAATAAGCACGCACCTTCCAACGCAGTGTACCGTTGGTATTGCAACGGAATTTAGCCAGTTTACCTATTGTATTTGCCTGATAATGGGTCAAAGTCAACTGTGATTCCAGACCGTTATTGTCAGAAAAGATCGTTTCTACCGGTTTGGTAAAGTCTCCCCCGATCGTATCAATCAATACTTCATAACGATATACTGTATTTCCGTGTTTCTCGGTAGGCGTCCATTTCAGAGCAATATCCGTCAACGAAGCACCCGAAAGTACTACCCGCTCGCCACTAGCCATTGCATCCATTGTTCTAACAGGTTCAGGCGGAACAATCGGTTCATAATCATCCGGATCAAATCCCGGATTCAGTTTATTGTCACAAGCCGTCAGTCCGATAAGAAAAAACAGCAGGGCAAATTTGATTAGTTTTTTTGTTATCATATTGTTTCTCATATTATTATATTCCTAGTTTTAGTATGAATGAGGACATTCAATTGGTTCAAAGCGGCTCTTATCTCCATTATAAGTTGCAGGAAGTTCCGCTTCCCAGGCTGGTTTATTTTCACTTATATTCTGCAAACAAACTTGCGCATCCAATCCGCTGCCGCCATTTCCCCAATTTTCAAAAACTGTAGTACCTCCGACACCTTTCGAGAATACCCAATATCCCATCAAGTCAGAGTGTTCTTCTGCATTAAGGATTTTGCACATATTCGCTTTAATTTCACTTTCGTCCAACGCTCTCTTCCACATCCGTGCCTGATAAACTTTGCAATATCCCACCCGATATGAATCTCCGGAACGCCCAATCAACAGTGCTTTATCATTCCCACCCACATCTGTCAGATTAAGAGATGAATTAGGGGCACAATCCTCATAAGAGTTATCCGCAGGAGTCAACGTTTCTCTCACTCCGTTTATATACATTTTATAAGCCTCTTTGGTGCTTGATTTCGTTCCATCATATACAATGGCTATATGATACCATTTACCCGGAGTCTTACGTCCACTTTCCGAATCATCGCAATAAATAGTCTGCTGACTACGGAAACGGGGATCACCCTTACCATTGATTTTAGTGGCTATTTCAAAACGCGGATTCACATCCTTAGCTTCTGCACGAAGCAGGAATACACTTTCCAAACCTATAAACGATTGCATAGAACGAGTATAAGTCGGGTAGAACACAACCTCAAAAGTAAGCTGATTCATACTTTTCACCTCTGAATGTGATTCGGCATACTTTTTAATATCAATTTTAAAGCATACGTCATATTCCATACGATAACATACCGGATTCACATAAACTGGTAACGTCAATTTCTGACCTGCCGCATCAGACAGTTCCAGTGTGGTAGTCCCGAGCTTCTTTCCTGTTAGTTTTAACTTGGTAGCCCCGCCTTCCGTAATCAATTCAGCGGTTTTCAAATAGGTTTTATTATCATCTGTGAGTTGTGCCAACTTATAATCACCATTTCCTCTGGTAATAGCTATTTCTGTAGATGCCTCATAACCACCGATGATTAAAGAAGTTGCTTCATTTTCCAGTTTAAGGTTATACGGATTCACTTTCACCGCAATCTCCTCCACAGAACCTTTCTGGTCTGTCACAATCACTTTCACATCACCTCTAGCTTTGGGTTTCAAGGTAATCAGGTTCTCTTTTTCAGTAGCTTCCACAATCGTTGCATCCGTAGTAGGCTCACCGTCTCCCACCTGATAAGTGAAACTATATCCGCCATTACCTCTCTCAATAGAGATATATTGAGATTCGGCATCCGGTTCGGCAAAAGTGGCTTCATTGCTTTTCAGTGTCAGATCCACTATATTCACTACCACAGGAATAGTGATTGTCTTACCTTTCTTATCTGTTATCGTAATATTTACCGGATCAGCTCCAGTCTCAAACTTGGCAGTCAACGGAATAACCTGTCCGGATAATTCGCCCACTTCCAAAAACTTATCAGCGCCTTCCGGTATGGAAATCTGATAATCTCCGTTACCGGTCAAAATCTTCACCAGTCTCTTTTCACCGATAAAGAGGTCAAAACCTTCTTCCGGTGCATCTACCGTCAAATCCCAGAGTTTTGCTACCCGAACCAGCACTCTAGCTACCTTCTTACGTCCGTCTACCACTAATATAGTGGTTTCCGTACGGTTATTTTCTTCCAACTGGCTATTTTCGGTAGCTTTAATAGTCACCTTATTACCATTGATTGTAGCCGTCGCCACGTTTTCATCAAATGGCTTCACATAATAATCTCCATTACCGGAGGTGATACTCACCGTAATTTCGTCTCCTTGTAGTAGTGTCACCGAATTATTATCGACAACCAGATCTGTTGCCGGTTTCACTTCCTGTTCTTCTTTATCATCACTGCACGAACCCATAAAAAATGGAATGGTCAATGCTGAAAGAAATAAAAAACTAAGTTTCCTTTTCATTAGATTAAAGATTAATAAATTAATACTTTTCAAGTTTATCTACTTAAAAACTTCGATGAGACAAAGATAAAATCACTAAACTCTACCAAAAGAAAATTAACTGCCTTTTTTTACCTTTTGGCACGGATGTTTACTATATTAACACGGATATTTACTTCTTCTTTTTCTTTAAAAATTCCCGCCACAGGCTACTGCTGAACCTCTTCCAAATGTTTCATCCGAAACTCTTTTGGCGTACATTCATACTTTTCACGGAACACCTTAAAGAAAGTAACTTTGTTCGAGAATCCCGAATCGAATACAATTTCATCAATCGTCTTTTTAGTGGTCAGCAATAAATCTTTCGCTATGTGCAAACGACATTCCTTAATCAGATCGGTCGGGCTATCCTCTCCTATCTCTTCCATCTTCCGATAAAGACTCCGGGGACTGATTGCCAGCCGATCGGCGATATAACGCGGAGTCAAATCTTTGTTCGTTATATTATCATTGATAATCTTCAAAACCGACTGAAGGAACTTCTTCGACTCTTTATGCGTCAACTTCCCGTCCGACTTTTCAAAAGAACTGATCGGCGAACTGAAATAATTCTTCAACACCTCTTTCCGTTCCATCACCTGACAGACAGAAATACGAAGGTACTCCGCACTAAACGGTTTCGTGATATACATTTCCGCACCGGCAGAAAGAGCCTCCATCTGTTGTTCCATCTCGTGCCGTCCGGAAACCACAATAATAGGAATATGCGCCGTCTCTTTCACCGATTTGATCCGCCTGGTCAGTTCAATGCCACCCATTCCCGGCATCATGACATCACAGATAATCACATTCGGATAAACCTCATTCATCACCTGATCCAGCCGTTCGGGATCTTGCAAGGTTACCACATTGAAGTCAGCCGAGAAGATTTCTCCAATAAACCATAACATTTCGATTTCATCATCGACAACCAAAAGCGTAGGACGCATCTTATCAAACTCATACTGGGGAAGTTTCAGTATCGATTGAGTATCTATCTTAGGGATGTATTCCGCTGTGAGCCGCTTGGTTTCCGCCACTCCGGTAGTCAGTTCCACGATCGGCAAGGTCAGTGTAAACATCACCCATCCGTCAGGAGTATTTTCCACTTTCAACGTACCATTCAGCAACTTTGCCATATTATAAGAGATGGCTAGTCCCAGGCCATTCCGTGAAAAGTTCTTTTCATCCTGATTCTCGAAATTATCCAAAATGGCATACCGATTAAAAATATACTGAAAATCCTTTTCCTTGATGGTACTTCCTTCATTCGCTACACGAAGAGTCAGCATGTTTTCCCCGCTCGTATCCACTTCAATCTTGATACTTTGTCCGTCGGGAGTATATTTAAAGGCATTAGAAATCAGATTAATAATAATCGTATTCAGGAATCCTTTGTCCGAGTTCCACATCACCTGCTCGGGTATCTTGCTCAAGAAAGTGATGTTTCTGGATTTAGCCATTTCTACAAACGTTTTGGCTATTCCTTTCACAATGGAAGACACATTCAATGACTCAACCCGCACTTCCCTGTTTCCCGTTTCAATCCGACGGAATTCGATCAACTCATGAATCAGGTTGTTGAGACGCTCCGCATTCGTCTGAATCATCTGTACGTAGTCCACGACAAATTTACTAAGTCCCTTCGATGAAAGGATTCGTCCGCAAGGACCATAAATCAAAGTCAGCGGCGTACAAAATTCATGTGCGATATTAGTAAAGAAACGAAGTTTGGACTCAAAGACATTCTTTTGATGGCGTTTCTCTATCTCGTTCAGCAATTCCTGCTTTTTACGTTTGGAGCGCAGGATAAAGGAACGTATCAGCAAGGCTGCCAGTAAAAGCAGACACAGGGCATAAATCAAATAAGCCCACCAGGAAGCATACCACGGATCGCCTATACGAATGACCAGGGAATAGACATCACTCTCTTTATCAAAAACACTATTGTAATATTTCACCAGTAAGGTATATTCGCCGGGAGCCATATTCGTAAAAGAGACTCCGCTTTCCGAACCATTGTTTACCCATTGGTCACTCAATCCTTTCAGTTTATAAAAATAGGTACAGTTATTACCATTCAGATAATCCACAGAGGCAAATGAAACAGAAAAGAAATTCTGGTCATACTGCAAATTCAAGACTTCAGTTTCTTTTTTCCGGGTGAGAAATTCGCCCAGATTGTATTGTTCACCGAAGATAGACAGCTTATCAAAATAAACAGGAGGCATATAAAGCTGCTCCGGACGGCCATCCGCCCGGATAGCTACGACTCCATTGATTCCGCCAAAGAACAGAGTACCAGTCCGGGAATCCCGAAAAGCGGCACCGTCACTAAACTCTACCACTTTTAAACCATCTCCAAAGCCATACGAACGAAAGACATTCCGTTTCGTATCGAAATTGATTAATCCGAGATTGGTGCTCAACCAGAAGTTGTCGGACGAGTTTCTAAGAATTGCATGAATGGTATTATTCAGGAAACCATTCTTGGCATTGAAGAGCTGATAAGAAGTTTCCGAAGTGTATTTTATCAATCCGTAGCTCGTTCCAAAAAGATAGTTATTGCTGCTGTCTTTACTGATGGCGAGAATATTATTCAGGGTCATGTTTTCGTATTTGTGAGTAGACACCGGTTCCAGGCCATTCGTCGTTTCGTTATAGCGGAATACCCCATATCCTTTATTGCCAAACAACAGGTTGGCTTCATTCTCCGCATAAATAGTAAAGAAATAGTTCGATCCCAGTTCGCCGTCATTGATGACGTAACGTTGCGCATCCACAATCACCGGATTGTCCGGTGTTCCGGCAATACGAGCTTTCACCACTCCCATGCCAACACTCGCCAGCCACAGTTCGGAATCTGCTGTTTCGTAAATGTCATGGATGTATTTAAAATCTTCGTTACCGATCCGTATCGGTATACTCTTGATACGTTTTTCCCGATATGAATAATAAGTTAATCCTTCTTCGTCTCCTATCCAAAGCAAATTCCGGTGGCTCTTGGCAAAACAATAAACGGCATTACTACTCAAAGCACTATTAGAGGTAGTCAACACCTCTGCCCGACAGTCGGAGATGTTTTTATCGAATTCGTAATCATAGATTTTAAGAATTCCGTTTCCTTTGGTTCCCACCCAGAAAGTACGTTCATCATCAAGATAGATGGCACGCACAGGGCGTTCTATTTTCTCGGTGTAATTGCTAAGCACCATTGATTTGATAGAATAAAGCGGGTTCGAATAAAGATAAACGCCCTGCCCGTCAGTACCAATCCAAACAACATCCTGAAAACGGTCTTTCTTGAGACAGAATACACCGCTGTTGATAGGTAACGACTGAATTTGGTAATGCTCTGTCTCCTTCTGTTTCTCCAACAGGAGAATACCATCCATCAAAAAGCCCACAAAATAGCTGTTATGATAATGAACAATGGACGAAATTTTGCCACGTTCCTGTATTTCCTTACCCAGATTGGCAATAAATTCATTCTTCTGGGTCGGAATATGGAAAGCATAAAAATTAAATTCCTTGTCTATGTAATAAAGAGATTGCTCGTCATTGAAACAATAAATCAAGGAAGTCTGATAAATCAGGTTTGTTTTCTGGGGTAACAAGGTGATATCTCCCGATGCGGCTTCCTGCTGTATGTCATAACAGCGGTTGTATCCTTTCATGACTACCCACATCCGGTTGTTACCGTCGATAAAGAAGTTTACGATATCGGAAATCGGGATTCCCGTGATATTGATTTTCTTGAAGGCTCCTTCTTTTTTATGATAATAATAGATGCAGTTACTATCCTGGATAATGAACAGATTGCCATGACTATCCTTATTCATAAAGAAGAGTTTCTGAAATTCATTATAGTGAGTGATTGTATTGGTTTTCCGGTTCAAACGGTTCAACCCATAGTAGGTTTGAATCCAGTAAATATCTTCGCCCGTATACACAATATTGTCAATCAGATTACCAGATAAGTAATCCTCCTTGTCACGAGTCTTAAATTCCTCAATCTCCTGTCCATCATAAATATTCAGTCCGTCGCAGGTCCCGATCCACATCAATCCACGCTCATCCTGGCACAGAGATGTAATCGAACTATTAGACATATACTCTTTATCTGCAACTTGCTTCAAATTATAAGCATAAGCGTTATGTATCAACAGATTAAGAAAAAAGAATAGAATAAAAACCAACTGTTTTCCCATAGTGTATTATTCTTAGATTTGCTATATGACAAAGGTAAACAAAAAAACATTCCGAGCTTTTTTTTGGCCGGAATATAAGTAAAGCTCCGTGCCAGAGTAGTTAATTTCAGCGACAAGAGGCGATTTAGCCCCTCTATTACTAGAAGCACATTCCTTTTCTCCCTATTTTCGTCGTAGAAATTATTTTCAAATCTATAAATTCATTTGTTCATGAAAACACATTTTTCATTTAAACACTTGCTATTTCTTGGAGGTGCCGTGTTGTACAGCCTGCAATCTTCTGCCGTAAAGAATCCGGTAGACTATGTCAGCACACTGGTAGGCACTCAATCCAAGTTTGAACTGTCTACCGGAAACACGTATCCGGCTACGGCATTGCCGTGGGGAATGAATTTCTGGACACCTCAGACCGGTAAAATGGGAGACGGTTGGGCGTACACGTATGATGCCGACAAAATCCGGGGATTCAAACAAACACATCAGCCCAGTCCCTGGATGAACGACTACGGGCAGTTTGCCATCATGCCTATCACCGGCGGACTGGTATTCGATCAAGACCGACGTGCCAGTTGGTTCTCTCACAAAGCGGAAGTTGCCAAACCTTATTATTATAAGGTATACCTTGCCGACCATGATGTAACAACCGAGCTTGCTCCTACGGAGCGTGCCGTCATGTTCCGTTTCACGTATCCGGAGACAAAGAATGCCTACGTGATTGTAGACGCTTTCGACAAAGGTTCTTATGTGAAAGTGATTCCGGAAGAAAACAAGATTATCGGCTATTCAACCAAGAATAGCGGCGGTGTGCCGGAAAACTTCAAAAACTATTTCGTGATTCAATTCGACAAACCGTTCACATTCGTTTCCACAGTTTTCGAAAACAACATTCTTCCGAATGAAACAGAAGCAAAAGGAAACCACACAGGGGCCGTGATCGGATTCGCCACGAAAAAGGGAGAAATCGTACACGCACGTGTTGCTTCCTCCTTTATCAGCCCCGAACAGGCGGAGTTGAATCTCAAAGAGCTTGGCAAAAACAGTTTCGACCAACTGGTAGCGAACGGAAGAGAGATCTGGAACCGTGAAATGAGTAAAATAGAGATAGAAGACGATAATATCGATAATTTACGCACCTTCTATTCCTGTTTATACCGTTCCATGCTTTTTCCACGCAGTTTCTACGAGATAGATGCTAAGGGACAAGTCATGCATTACAGCCCCTACAACGGCGAAGTGCGTCCCGGTTATATGTTTACCGACACCGGATTCTGGGACACGTTCCGCTGCCTGTTCCCTTTCCTCAACCTAATGTATCCGTCAATGAATCAAAAGATGCAGGAGGGACTAGTGAATACTTACAAGGAAAGCGGTTTCCTGCCGGAATGGGCCAGCCCGGGACATCGGGATTGTATGGTAGGCAACAACTCGGCTTCCGTAGTGGCCGACGCTTACATCAAAGGATTGCGCGGATATGATATCGAAACTCTTTGGGAAGCATTGAAACATGGAGCAAATGCACATCTTCGCGGGACTGCTTCAGGTCGTCTCGGTTACGAATCTTACAACCAACTGGGATATGTTGCCAACAATATCGGCATAGGACAAAACGTTGCACGTACATTGGAGTATGCTTACAACGACTGGGCAATTTATACATTAGGTAAGAAACTCGGTAAACCGGAGAGCGAAATCGACATTTATAAAAAACACGCGCTGAACTACAAAAATGTCTATCACCCGGAACGCAAACTGATGGTTGGCAAAGATAACAAAGGCGTATTCAATCCGAATTTCGATGCAGTGGACTGGAGCGGTGAATTTTGCGAAGGGAATAGCTGGCACTGGAGCTTCTGCGTATTCCACGACCCGCAAGGACTTATCAACCTGATGGGGGGCAAGAAAGAATTCAACGCGATGATGGATTCTGTTTTTGTCATCCCGGGTAAACTGGGAATGGAAAGCCGCGGCATGATTCACGAAATGCGTGAAATGCAAGTAATGAACATGGGGCAATATGCGCATGGCAACCAGCCTATTCAGCACATGGTATATCTCTACAATTATTCAAGCGAACCCTGGAAAGCTCAATACTGGATACGTGAGATTATGAACAAACTATATACCGCCGGTCCCGACGGTTATTGCGGTGACGAAGACAACGGACAGACTTCCGCCTGGTATGTATTCTCCGCACTCGGTTTCTATCCGGTTTGCCCGGGAACGGATGAATATATCATAGGAACCCCGCTCTTTAAATCAGCGAAGTTACATTTGGAGAACGGAAAGACCATCACGATCAAGGCAGATAACAACCAGCTTGACAACCGCTACATCAAGGAAATGAAAGTAAACGGGAAATCACAAACCCGTAATTTCCTTACACATGACCAGCTGATTAAAGGTGCTAATATTCAATTTCAAATGAGCCCCGTGCCCAATAAACAACGGGGAACCACAGAAAAAGATGTACCTTACTCTCTTTCGTTTGAATAAAATATTGTACTTTTGGAGATCAATGAATTATCTACCAAACAAACTATAAAAACATGAAACTGAAAAGCCTTTTACTAATTGCCCTTGTTGCGATCGTCTTTTGCGGTTGCCAAAGTAACTATCAGCCTACTTCTATCACCGTTGCCTCCTACAATTTGAGAAATGCCAACGGCGGCGATTCAATCAACGGAAACGGTTGGGGACAACGTTACCCGGTCATTGCCCAAATAGTGCAATACCACGATTTCGATATTTTCGGCACGCAGGAGTGCTTTATTCATCAACTGAAAGATATGAAAGAAGCATTACCCGGTTATGATTATATCGGTGTAGGCCGCGACGACGGCAAAGAGAAAGGTGAACATTCTGCTATTTTCTATCGCACAGACAAGTTTGACGTGATAGAGAAAGGTGATTTCTGGTTATCGGAAACTCCCGACGTGCCGAGCAAAGGATGGGATGCCGTGTTGCCTCGTATTTGCAGTTGGGGACACTTCAAATGCAAGGATACCGGCTTCGAATTCCTTTTCTTCAACCTGCACATGGACCATATCGGCAAGAAAGCACGCGTGGAAAGTGCGTTCCTCGTACAGGACAAGATGAAAGAACTTGGCAAAGGCAAAGAGCTTCCGGCCATCCTGACGGGAGACTTCAATGTCGACCAGACCCACCAGTCTTATGATGCTTTTGTGAGCAAAGGGGTGTTGTGCGACTCTTACGAGAAGGCCGGCTTCCGCTATGCTATCAACGGCACGTTCAACGACTTCGACCCGAACAGCTTTACGGAAAGCCGTATCGACCATGTATTCGTTTCTCCGTCTTTCCTAGTGAAAAGATATGGTGTGCTGACGGATACTTACCGCAGCATCGTAGGCAAGGGAGAAAAGAAGCAGGCGAACGATTGCCCGGAAGAAATCGACATCAAGACTTATCAGGCGCGCACTCCTTCAGACCATTTCCCCGTAAAGGTGGAACTGGAATTTGACCAGCGTCAGCAGAAATAATCTTTGTATCTAGTTATAACCTGAAAGTTTCACCACACAACCCGATATTCCTATGAGAAATATATGTTTTGTAGCCTGTATGTTATTTTGCCTTACCTCCGCAGTGGGAAAGACACCGGGAAATACCCGTTATCTTTCTATTGCCGACTCGATTCTATCTAATGTATTGAATCTCTATCAGACGAATGACGGACTACTAACAGAAACCTATCCTGTCAATCCCGACCAAAAAATTACTTATCTGGCGGGCGGAACGCAGCAGAACGGAATGCTGAAGGCTTCTTTTCTATGGCCGTATTCGGGGATGATGTCGGGTTGTGTGGCTTTATACAAAGTGACCGGAAACAAGAAGTACAAAAAGATTCTCGAGAAAAGAATTCTACCGGGAATGGAGCAGTATTGGGATAACAGCCGCTTGCCGGCCTGTTATCAGTCATACCCCACCAAGTACGGGCAGCACGGACGTTATTATGACGATAACATCTGGATTGCACTGGATTACTGCGATTATTATCAACTGACTCACAAGCCCACATCTTTGGAAAAAGCCGTTGCATTGTATCAATATATCTACAGTGGATGGAGCGACGAGATGGGTGGTGGTATTTTTTGGTGTGAACAGCAGAAGGAAGCGAAGCATACTTGTTCCAATGCACCGTCTACTGTGCTCGGTGTCAAGTTGTACCGGCTGACGAAGGATGCCAAATATCTCGAAAAAGCAAAAGAGACGTATGCCTGGACGAAAAAGCATCTGTGCGACCCTACCGACCATCTTTACTGGGATAACATCAACCTGAAAGGGAAAGTTTCCAAAGAGAAGTACGCCTACAACAGTGGACAGATGATTCAGGCGGGTGTATTGCTCTATGAGGAAACGGGAGATGAGCAGTATTTGCGCGATGCACAGCAAACAGCCGCAGGAACAGATGCCTTTTTCCGCACAAAAGCCGATAAGAAAGACCCGACTGTCAAAGTGCATAAAGACATGGCCTGGTTTAACGTGATCTTATTCAGAGGACTGAAAGCTCTGTATAAGATTGACAAGAATCCGACGTATGTCGATGCGATGGTGGAGAATGCGCTTCACGCCTGGGAAAACTACCGGGATGAAAACGGATTATTAGGCAGGGATTGGTCGGGACATAACAAGGAGCAGTATAAATGGCTGCTCGACAATGCCTGTCTTATTGAATTCTTTGCAGAGATTTAACACTTCTTCTCCGCAACACTTTCATAATCAATACTAATCAACAAAAAAAGACTATTACCATGAATATAACTAAAGCCTTTTGTTTGTCCATAGCACTCTTTGGTGCTAGCAATATGCAGGCTATAACGAACAGTGATTTTGTCATCCAACAAGATAATACCAAAATCAACAACTATCAGACGAACCGTCCGGAAGCATCGAAACGTCTGTTTGTCTCGCAAGCTGTGGAACAACAGATTGCGCATATCAAGCAACTGCTGACGAATGCCCGCTTGGCATGGATGTTCGAAAACTGTTTCCCGAACACACTGGATACTACTGTTCATTTTGACGGTAAAGATGATACGTTTGTTTATACTGGTGACATCCACGCCATGTGGTTGCGCGATTCGGGTGCACAAGTATGGCCTTACGTGCAACTCGCCAACAAAGACGCGGAACTGAAAAAGATGCTGGCCGGCGTTATCAAACGTCAGTTCAAGTGTATCAATATCGACCCGTATGCCAATGCTTTCAACATGAATTCCGAAGGCGGCGAATGGATGAGCGACCTTACGGACATGAAGCCCGAACTGCACGAACGTAAATGGGAAATCGACTCGCTCTGCTATCCTATCCGTCTCGCTTATCATTACTGGAAGACGACGGGAGACGCCAGTATATTCTCCGACGAATGGCTTACAGCCATCGCCAAGGTTTTGAAAACGTTTAAGGAACAGCAACGAAAAGAAGATCCGAAAGGTCCTTATCGTTTCCAACGCAAAACGGAACGTGCACTCGATACGATGACCAACGATGGCTGGGGTAATCCTGTAAAGCCGGTCGGACTGATTGCTTCTGCTTTCCGTCCTTCGGATGATGCTACAACTTTCCAGTTCCTCGTTCCGTCCAACTTCTTTGCTGTAACTTCATTGCGCAAAGCTGCCGAAATTCTGAATACGGTCAACAAGAAACCTGATTTAGCTAAAGAATGTACTACACTATCGAACGAAGTGGAAGCAGCCCTGAAACAGTATGCGGTTTACAATCATCCGAAATATGGCAAAATCTATGCTTTCGAAGTAGATGGTTTCGGCAACCAACTGTTAATGGATGATGCCAATGTGCCGAGTCTCATTGCCCTGCCTTATCTTGGGGATGTGAAAGTGAACGATCCTATTTATCAGAATACCCGTAAGTTTGTATGGAGCGAAGATAATCCTTACTTCTTCAAAGGTACTGCCGGTGAAGGAATTGGCGGTCCGCACATCGGATATGATATGATTTGGCCCATGAGTATTATGATGAAAGCATTCACCAGTCAAAACGACGCAGAAATCAAGACCTGCATCAAAATGCTGATGGATACGGATGCCGGAACAGGGTTCATGCATGAATCTTTCCACAAGAACGACCCGAAGAACTTTACTCGTTCCTGGTTTGCATGGCAAAATACGCTGTTCGGAGAACTAATCCTAAAACTCGTGAATGAAGGAAAGGTAGACTTGCTGAATAGTATCCAATAGTCTTCTATTATGTTTTTATTGTATTCCCGCTTATGAGATAACTGTTTCTAACCTTGAAGCTTACGCTTCCAAAGTAGTTTCAAGGTTGAAGAACTTTAGTTTCACGCCTTTGAAACCACAGTTTCAAGTAAGAGAAACTAGAGTTTCTCACCGATGAAACTAAAGTTTCCCGCTGACGAAACAAAAGTTTCAAGCAATAGAACTTTTAGTTTCAAGTACTGAAACTCTCTCTTCTGTAATAGTCTGATAATCCTTGAATACCGCTCCGGATAGAGAAATAAGTACCCACATAGCAGAGAAGCAATAAAATCCTTACTTTCAACAAGGTGACAGCAAAGTTGTCGTCACCTTGCCGTCACATCATGCTGTCACACTGCAGTATATTTATAATCAATCATTTATGTCCAATCAGGTGACAGATGACAGCATTTTATTTATTTTCCAATTTATATGTAGAGAGTATATGACTCCTAAAAAATAAATGCCCCATATAATATGAACAATATGAAATCAACTTTTTTATTCCTACTTACTACAACCATGATGACCTGTACTGCCTACGGACAGTCTTCCAATCATAAAGAGAACAAATTACCCGATTGGGCTTTCGGTGGTTTCGAACGTCCAAAGAATGTCAATCCGGTAATATCTCCTATAGAAAACACCAAGTTTTACTGTCCATTGACCAAAGATTCTATTGCGTGGGAATCGAACGATACATTCAATCCGGCTGCTGCACTCTACAATGGTGAGATTGTCGTGTTATACCGTGCAGAGGATAAATCAGGTGTCGGTATCGGACACCGGACTTCCCGACTCGGTTATTCCACTTCTACCGACGGCACACATTTCCAACGGGAAAAGACTCCTGTATTCTATCCGGATAATGATTCACAAAAAGAGTTGGAATGGCCCGGCGGCTGCGAAGACCCACGAATTGCCGTAACCGATGACGGATTATATGTAATGATGTACACCCAATGGAATCGCCATGTGCCTCGCCTGGCAGTAGCGACCTCTCGCAACCTAAAAGACTGGACAAAACACGGTCCTGCTTTTGCCAAAGCATTTGATGGAAAGTTCTTCAACCTGGGTTGTAAGTCCGGCTCTATCCTGACCGAAGTTGTTAAAGGGAAGCAGATTATCAAGAAAATCAACGGGAAATACTTTATGTACTGGGGAGAGGAGCATGTATTCGCAGCTACTTCCGATGACTTAATCCACTGGACACCGATTGTCAACATTGACGGCTCCCTAAAGAAGCTGTTTTCTCCCCGTGACGGCTACTTCGACAGCCATCTCACCGAATGTGGGCCTCCAGCTATCTATACTCCGAAAGGAATCGTCCTTCTTTATAATGGTAAGAACCATTCAGGAAAAGGTGACAAACGCTATACCGCCAATGTCTATGCTGCCGGACAAGCACTCTTCGACGCCAATGATCCTACCCGCTTTATCACCCGTCTCGACGAACCGTTCTTCCGCCCGATGGACAGCTTTGAAAAGAGTGGGCAATATGTGGATGGAACCGTATTTATCGAAGGAATGGTCTACTTCAAAAACAAATGGTATTTGTATTATGGTTGTGCTGACTCCAAAGTAGGAGTAGCTGTTTATGATCCGAAACGGCCGGCAAAGGCTGATCCGCTGCCATAAAGAACTACGATTTTTTTAGATACAAATCTTTGCATTCGAACTATTAGTAGACATTGTATCCTATATTCATATTTCATTTTCGGTATTAACAGCTGATCTTTCAACTGTTAATACCAGATTTTTTATTGATTTTCTATATATACAGTGGATAATTAGTAGCTCATATTTCTTTTATGAATGCCCAAAAAGATAGCAAAAACCAAAACAGAGTAAAACGATTTGTACTGAAGTTGTGTTCTAGCATTACAGGGTTCTTCATAATCATATATAAATCAACAGATTAACTTGCGATTTCATTGAACAAGATGTGCTCTATTGTGCCATATACATATTTCTTCAAAAATGGCACGGTAGAGCACACTTTTCTATTTTAAATTCTTTAGCTTTACCAACAACATAATATAAAATACTAATCATTATAAACATGAAAGAAAAACACACAAATGTCTTAACTTCCGTCCTTTCTTTATTAGGCGTAAAATATACAAAAAAGTACGCAAATAGATACTTCAACGAACACCCACATAAATATAACCTATTTGGATTATCTAAAATGCTCGCTTACTATGGAATACAGAATAGAGGCATAAAAGTTAGCAATAAAGAAGACATCCATATGTTAGAAACGCCCTTTATTGCCCACATTGGAAATGACTTTGCAGTTGTTAAGAACATTTCAAAAGAAATCATTAGCTATTACTGGCATAAAAAGATGCTGATGGTTATGATAATGGTTTTGAAATCCCCGGGACATCGACAGATGGATTTAACTGGACATTCATTGTACCCGACTCCATAAATCAAGTCACTGAAGGATATTTCGTACGTACACAGCCATTTAATTTTGAAAGAAATGAAGAAAATGCACTTACTTTCTCTGCAGATAAAGTTGCGGATAAAAAGCACAATGTAATTATATTAAGAGATAAAATTACTGTTGTTGAAGGTAAATACACACATCATATTTCAAAATCATACAACAATGGTATAAGCTACTTACTTGTGGATACTTTTATTATTAATCCTACTATAAGTACCGACGTGATTAATATTGACTTAAAACATAAAAAATGAAAAAAACATGGAATGAAATACTTGCAAAAGAGAGAATTCCTTGGCGTAGCCTTTTTGCCGGAGAATATAGAAAAGGGATATTCAAAAATTATCAAATTGAGGGAATACCATATTCACTACTAGTTCATCCAGATGGCACAATTGAAGCTATTGATGTTAGAAACAAATCGGATTTAGACAAATTATATAAACTAATAAAATTAATTTAGAATAAGACTCTGGTCGATTTTTATAGATTTCTTTTCTAATGAGTTTTTTGTATCATTCAAATAATAACATAATGAAATCAATTTTATCAATTCCCAATTTCCCTCTTCTTCTTTGCTTAATCGTTCTTGGAACTCTCGCTCTTTCGTGCAAGTCTTCTATAAAAGACAGTTTTACCAATCCTCGTATAAAGCTAGGAAAAGTCCGAATAACAGGAAAGATAACCAATGAAACAGAGGAAGTACTTGCTAGTTCTATAGTGATGACATTTAGTTTTATCCATCCTATTACAATGGAAACTATTAGGAAAGAAATAAAGACAGATAGTATCGGCAACTATTATATAGAAATAGAAACTGAGACCCAAACAACAATTGCCGGGTTATATACTGAAGTTAATCCATATAAGTCTATTTATATAGAACTAATACAAGACAAAGAGCAGAAACTAAATCTATGCTACACGAAAAAAGGTGAGATAAAGGTAGCAAAAAAGTTTAAAAGTGAACTTACAGAGAACGACATGTTGCTAGGAGGTTATTTTACAATAAAGGCGTTAACATACGGCTGGCAGCCTGAGATTCCACAACTTTACGACCAATCACCTGATGTATACCTACAATACAGAGAAAAAAACATCAACGAGAGAGTGACGATAGTAAGTAGAGATACATTAATCAGTGACAAATTCAAAAAATTTCTGGAAAATGAAATTCGTTTGATATGTCATAGAGCATTTGTTTTTAATCCTAAATATATGATGGAAATGAATTTTTTAGATATTCATCCAAAATCTTCTTCACTTCCTGACACTTTAAATACCATACCTCCCTCTCGAGAATACTATAGATTCATGAGAAATCTAAATCTGAACTCCAGTTTACAATTATGCAGTTTTGAATTTAAAGAGCTTCAAGAATTCATATTACTCAACGATACTTTAAATCTTCCTCCGATAAAGGACATCCCCATCCCGACATGGCAAGTCGCTGTCAAAGAACGTATGACCGATCTTATTGGATTTGAAAAAGGACAATATTATGATATACTGACCGCCAATGCATATGCTCTCCAGCTCAACATGGAAATTATCCCATTATCAAATGTGCAAAAAGAAAATATACATAGTTATTTCAAAGGTAGCGAGATAGAAAAAATACTACTTAATCAAAATGAAAAGACAGAGAAAAAAGTGGTAAGTATGGAACCCTTAAAAATTCAAGATTTCACAGGACTTGATGCAGATCTCCTATTGGCCGACATCATTGAAAAGAACAAAGGGAAGATAATCATTGTAGACTTTTGGGCTACTTGGTGCGGTCCATGTATAATGGCGCTAAAGAACATAAATTCACTAGAACTTTCTATTAAAAAAGAAAATATTACACATGTTTATCTTACTGATAAATCTTCCCCAAAAGAACTCTGGGAAAAAAGAATAAAAGAAGTAGGAGGACAACACTATTATCTAAGTAGTGAAATTTGGAAGCAATTGATGAACAAATATTCATTCAATGGTATACCTTCATATTTAATATTTAATAGGAGTGGTGAAGTAAAACATTACTTTACCGGCTATCCCGGAAATATAAAAATGGCTGAAATTATATCTATGCTCTAAGATATTATTTATGTAATCATATACTTCCATAAAACCAATAAGGCTTGCCGGTAGAGCATTTAGCTCTATTCCGGAAAGCCTTATAATACCTATTGAAAACTGAATTGAATATTGAGAACCAGCTTTATTCTTTCATTGTCGGAGGCTTCTTCCTCCTTTCAATAATTAGCTGTCTTTTATAAGTAAGCCATCTTTATCCATTTATCTTATTCAAAACAACCGGTCTGTTTGCCGGAGCCTTACCAAAATTCTTATTAGGCTTTTTTCCCATTACAAACTTCAATGTGCTGCCATTTATTATATCCTGATAAGTGATATAACTCTTATCATAAGGCTTGCCATTCAAATACACTTTCTGGATATAGATATTTTCTTTGCTGTTATTTGGTGCTTCTACAGTAAAAGTGTTACCACCACGTACCTTCATTTCTACTTTCTTAAAACAGGGGCTACCGAAAACAAATACACCATCCGATGGGTTCACCTGATAGAGTCCCATAGATGAAAGAAGATACCAGGCAGACATTTGGCCACAATCCTCATTACCGATGATGCCGTCCGGTTGGTCTGTGTAAAAATCACTCATGATAAAACGAACCTTTTCCGCCGTTTTCCATTGTTCACCGGCATACGCATAAAGATAAGCAACATGATGGCTCGGTTCGTTTCCATGCGCATATTGTCCGATCAATCCGGTTATGTCGCTCGAAGCTCCTTCGCCCATACTGTCGGTGTTGGTAAAGAAACCATCAAGCTTCGTTGCAAAAGGTTTGTCACCTCCAAACAAGGCAATCAGCCCATACGGGTCTTGTGGAGCAAAGAAAGTATATTGCCATCCGTTTCCTTCACAGAAATCTCCAACAGTATGGATGGAACGTGCCGGATCGTAAGGAGTACGCCAAGAGCCGTCTTCCAGTTTCGGACGAATGAAATGGATAGAAGAATCAAAATAGTTCTTGTAATAATGAGCACGCTTTGAGAATGTTTCAGCATCTTCTGCCTTTCCCATCTTACGTGCCATAGCGGCAATTCCCCAATCGTCCACTGCATACTCCATGGCTATGGAAGTAGCTTCATGAACTTTGTCGGCAGGGATATAGCCTTTTTTGACTACATAAGGTACTCCTTTCTGCTTTTCATAAGTAGCTGTAGCTATCATTGCTTGCAATGCTTCTTCCGCATCGAACCCGGTAAATCCTTTCAGATATGCATCGGCAATCACTGGCACGGAGCTATACCCCGGCATCTGATCGGTCTCTCCACTCATCAAAGGCCAGATAGGGAGTTTGTCCTGCTGACGATAGATGGAAATCATCGAATTGACTACATGGTCAACCATTTCAGGTTGAGTAATAGTCATCAAAGGATTTAATGCACGGTAGGTATCCCATAAAGAAAGAGTCGTATAGTTGGCTTTCTTCGGGTCTGTGTAAATCATGTCATTCATTCCTCTATACTCTCCATTCACATCGCAAAAAAGCGTAGGGGCAATCATAGTATGATAATGGGCGGTATAGAACACTCGTTTGGAAGCCTCATCATCAGTTTCTATTGTCATCTTCTCCAGTTGCTTATTCCATCGGTCGGCACTCATATCCACCACCTTATCAAAATCCCAGTGAGTAAGTTCGGATTGCAGGTTCATCGCTGCGTTGTCACAGCTGACAGAAGAAAGGGCGACTTTTATCTTCACTTCCTTCACGTTACCAAAAGTGAGGACACTCTTCACCGATGCCACTTTCAGTTGGTCCCAAGGTTGCGGGGTATTATCATCATAGGCAGTAAACTGCTCTATCTTCTTATCACTTTTCAACACAAAATAAACTTTGCGGGAAGGACTCCAGCCTCTCACATAACGATAACCCTCTACTGTATAATCATCTACCTTACGGATATAGCTGTCGTAAGCATTCGATCCGTTTCCTTCACGTAAGTCGATCAATATGGAAGCAGGTTTTCCTTCGGGATAAGTATAACGATGGAAGCCTACACGATCTGTAGCTGTCAGCTCGGCTTTGATGTTGTAACGGTCGAGAAGCAAAGAGTAATATTCGGGACGGGCGATTTCATGCGCATGAGAATATCTGGAAGCATACCCATCGCGTATATCATCCTGATTGCCTCTGGGGGTACGGATCTCATTCAATGGCATGATGAGAATATCACATAAGTCAGTACAGCCCGTACCGCTCAAATGGGTATGTGAAAAGCCGATTAAAATACTATCGGAATAATGATAACCCGAACACCAGTCCCAACCTTTATGGATATTAGTAGGCCCCAGCTGTACCATTCCATATGGAACACTCGTCCCAACAAAGACGTGTCCATGATAACCGGATCCGATATACGGATCGACGTACTGCAATAATCCTTCACTTTTTGAATAGTTCTGTTGCGCTACTCCATTTCCCGCTGCAAGCAAGACACAAGAAGTAAGTGCAAGTAGTTTAAATGCCTTCATTCGTATTTTTCTTTGGTATGATTGAAAATTATAGTTAGCGAATGATGCAAATATACTACCTATTTAGGAATTAACTAACTGTCGCTAGAGTTTACAAGAAAAAATGGCAGGCAGGTTTACTCTTTTGGCAAGTTCCGACCACAGATTTACACGATTTTCTACAGAAAAACTACATACCGTCTATTAAATAACATAATAGATGAATCTGTGGAAATCCGTGTTAATCTATGGCGAATCCTTTCCATAAATTCCCTTCGGGAAGAGGAGCTTCAAGCTCTATCAGTTCTTTTGAGACAGGATGTGTGAACCGTACTCTCCGGGCATGCAGACAAATGCTCCCATCCGGATTGGAGCGTGGAGAACCGTATTTCAAATCCCCTTTGATAGGGCATCCCATTTTTGCCAGCTGACAACGAATCTGATGATGACGTCCGGTTTTTAAATCGACTTCGAGCAAATAGTAATTCTCCGAATGACCGATCAACCGGTAATGCAAGATCGCTTTCTTGCTGTTTGGCACTTCCTTGTCGTATGCATAACTTTTGTTCTGCTTTTCATTACGTACAAGAAAATGTACCAGTTCACCTTCCGGTTCTTGCGGAGCATTTTTCACAACCGCCCAATAAGTCTTTTTCACCTCACTGGTGCGAAACATCTCGTTGAGCCGTGTAAGTGCCTTACCCGTTTTGGCAAAAATAACAAGACCGCTTACGGGGCGGTCCAACCGGTGTGTCACACCGAGGAAAACATTTCCGGGTTTCTGATACTTCTCTTTCAGA